>Ga0335077_10000199_pt1 | contig 63613 bp, 50 predicted proteins | sample Lox_Sample_31_FD_207151 | JGI IMG/M metagenome (GOLD analysis project Ga0335077, IMG submission 207151) | Soil microbial communities from Loxahatchee National Wildlife Refuge, Florida, United States - Lox_Sample_3.1 | ecosystem: Environmental > Terrestrial > Soil > Wetlands | place: USA... | reverse complement strand
CGCTCGCGACTCCTCCTGCAGTCCCCGGAGGGCTTCCAGGCCCGCTACGGGGTCCAGGTCCGGCTCCGGACCGAGGCGGTGGAGATCGACCGGACCGGCAGGCGGGTGCGGGCACGAGGCCCCGATGGGGACTCCTGGTTCCCCTACGACCGGCTCATCCTTGCTCAGGGTGGCAACCCCATCGTGCCGGGCCTTCCGGGGGTCGATGCGCCGCACGTCTTCAAGCTGTGGACGGTCCCGGACATGGACCGCCTTCACACCTTTCTCGAGGAACAGGGACCGCGAAGAGCGGTGGTGGTCGGCGGCGGCTTCGTCGGCCTCGAGATGGCCGAGGCGTTCCGTCGCCGGGGCCTCGAGGTGGTGGTGGTCGAGCTCCTGCCCACGGTGCTGTCGCAGATGGACCGCCCCTTCGGCGTCCAGGTGGCCCGCGAGCTCGAGCGGAACGGGGTGGAAGTGATCACCGGCACCGGCGTCAGGGCGATCGACCAGGCCGGGCGCTCCGTCGAGCTCTCGGACGGCCGGCGCCTGGCCGCCGACGCGGTGCTCCTCTCGGTGGGCGTGCGGCCTGAGCTCGAGCTGGCGAAGCGCGCCGGGCTTGATCTCGGGCCCGCCGGAGGGGTCCTCGTCGACGACCGGCTCCGCACCTCCGACCCCAGCGTCTATGCGGCCGGCGACATGGTCGAGGTCACCCACCGGATCTCCGGTCGACAGGTTCGACTCCCCCTAGCCGGACCGGCCAACCGGCAGGGCCGCATCGCCGCGACGAACGCCCTGGGCGGGGACCTCCGCTACCGCGGGGTCCTGGGGACCAACGCGGTGAAGGTGTTCGAGGCCACCGTCGCCTCGACCGGTCTCTCCGAGAAGGCCGCGCGTGAAGCCGGTTTCGACGTGGGGGTGGCGGTCATCCACAAGGACCACCACGCCGGCTACTACCCCGGTGCTCGCGAGCTCTCACTCCAGCTCACCTACGAGCGCAAGACCGGCCGGCTGCTGGGAGCGCAGGGCTTCGGCCACGCCGGCGTCGACAAGCGCATCGACGTGGTGGCGACGGCCCTGGCCGCAGGGATGTCGCTTTCCGACCTTGCGGACCTCGACCTCTGCTACGCGCCGCCCTACTCGTCGGCGAACGACCCCGTCAACCTGGCCGCCTTCGTGGGGGAAAACGACGTCTCCGGCTTCAGCCCGCTCGTCACCGCCGCGGCGCTCCGGGCCGAGCTCGACTCGCCCTCCCCTCCGCTCGTCCTCGACGTTCGGACCCGGGCCGAGTTCTCGAAGGCGCACGTCGCCGGGGCGCGCAACGTCCCCGTCGATGACCTGCGCCGGAACCTGGAATCACTGCCGCGGGACCGGCGCATCGTCGTCCACTGCCGGTCGGGCTTCCGCGCCCACCTCGCGGTCCGCACCCTGAAGGAGAGCGGTTTCGGCGACGTGGCCAACGTCACCGGTGGCTTCCTCAGCATGGAGGCCGAGGGTGGCTTTCGCATGGAGGAGGGATGACCTCGAACCCCTGGCTCGTCGCCGCGCTGGCGGCGGGCGCCTACTTCGCCCTGCGGCGATTCATGGGAGGAAAGCGCGTGCCTGCAAACGTGGTGATGGAGAAGATCAAGGCCGGAGCGCAGGTGGTGGACGTCCGCAGCCCCGACGAGTTCGTGGGCGGGGCCTACCCGGGAGCGGTGAACGTGCCGGTCCAGGAGCTCTCGCGCCGCCTTCACGAGTTCGCGAAGGACAGGCCGGTGGTGGTCTATTGCGCCTCGGGCATGCGCAGCGCCATGGCCGAGCGGATGATGAAGCAGGCGGGTTTCTCGGACGTGACGAACGCCGGCGGCCTGAGCGGCATGCCGCGGTAGCGTTTCCACGCCGGCGGTCGCGCCCCCGATCCTCCGGCCCCCTTTTGCCCCCGCTTGGCCGCCGGAGCCAAGGAAACGGCCGCGCCGGCCAAGCAGTCGCGAAGCCACTCGGGCAGCATGGGTACGAGGCTGCCCGCCGGCGGCCGAGGAGGCAAAGACCCGTGGGGCACCCGAGCGCAACGGACGCCATCGTCATCGGTTCGGGCATGGGGGGGCTCACCACCGCGGCGCTGCTCGCCCGGCTCCACGGCAGGCGCGTCGTCGTCCTGGAGCGCCACTGGCGAGCCGGAGGCTTCACCCACACGTTCTCGCGTCCCGGTGGTTTCACCTGGGACGTCGGCGTCCACTATGTCGGGGCAGAGGCGGTGGGGTCGGGCATGGCCGGGGACGCGCTCCGCGTCGCGACGGGCGGCCAGGTGTCCTGGACCCGGATGCCGGACCCCTTTGAGCGCCTCGTCTTTCCCGATTTCGAGTTCGAGATCCGCTCGGGTGCGGAGCGGTTCGAGGCGGACCTCGTCCGGGCCTTCCCCGACGAGGCGCGGGCGGTCCGGGGCTTCCTGCGCGACGTGAGGCGCGCCGCCAGCATCACGACCCTCCTCGGGCTTCGCGCCGTGGCGCCTCGCCCGGTGGCGGCGGCGGCGCGGGCACTCCTCTCGGCGCGGGTGCGGCTGGCCCGCCGAACGACCCGGGAGGTCCTCGACGCCCGCTTCCGCGACGCGCGGCTGAAGGCGGTGCTCGGTGCGCGCTGGGGCGACCACGGGATGCCCCCGGGGCAGGGGGCGTTTCTCATTCACGCCGTCATCACCGCTCACTATCTAGAGGGCGCCTTCTACCCGGAGGGTTCGGCGGCGCGCATCGCCGAGGGAGCGGCGAGCGTCATCGAGGAAGCCGGGGGCGAGGTGAGGGTGAGAGCCGAGGTCGAGCGGATCCTCGTGGAGAACGGGTGCGCCGTGGGCGTCCGGCTGCGGGGCGGCGAGGAGCTGCGGGCGCCGGTGGTGGTCTCCGACGCCGGGGCGCGGGCGACGTACCTCAGGCTCCTGCCGCCGGAGTTGCCCATCGCCTTCCGCGATCGCCTCCGGGGGGCGGCTCCGAGCATGGCGCACGTGTCGCTCTACCTCGGGCTCCGCTCATCGGCAGCGTCGCTGGGCGTGCAGGGAGAGAACTTCTGGATCCACGACGCACTCGATCAGGACGGGCTCTGGAGCCGAAGGAGCGAGGTCTTGGAGGGGCGGCCGTCCCACGTCTACCTCTCCTTCCCCTCGATGAAGGACCCGGCGGCTCGCGCGCACACCGCCGAGATCGTGACTGCCGTCGACGCGGCCGCCTTCTCCCGCTTCTCCGGGACCCCCTGGCGGCGGCGCGGCGCGGAGTACGAGGAGCTGAAGGCGCGTATCGCCGAAGGACTTCTCGCCACCGCGGAGCGGCGACTCCCCGGCTTGACGAACCTCGTCGCCTACCGGGAGCTCTCCACCCCGCTGTCCACCGAGACCTTCACCGGCCATCCCGGCGGCGAGATCTACGGCATCCCCTGGACCCCCGAGAGGCTCGACATGGACTTCCTCGGGGCCCGGACGCCGGTGCCGGGCCTGTTCCTCACCGGAGCGGATGCGATGATGCTCGGCGTCACCGGCGCGCTGATGGGCGGGCTCGTGGCCGCGGCGGCCGTGGCGGGGCCCTCGACCTTCCGGCTCGTTCGGTCCGCGGCCGCCCGCCTGTCGACGGAGCCCACGCGGACGGTGGCACGCCCTTCCACCGCCGGAACGCCCGCGTGAAAGCGCTCTGATCGGAAAAGCCGAGGCGGAGCGCCACCTCGGCGAGCGCCACCTCCGGCCCCGACAGGAGGCGCTCCGCCTCGGCCTCGCGAACGTCCTCCACGATCTGCTGGAAGGAGCGGCCCGAGTCCCGGAGTCGGCGGCGCAGCGTGCGTTCCGAGAGTCCCAGCGCCCGTGCCAGCGTCGGGGCTTCCGCCCGCCCCTCCGGCAGGAGCCCGCGCAGGCGAGCGCGAATGGCGTGCTCGAGATCGTTGGGTGGCGTCCCGAGCTCGAGCCGCTCGGCCAGGCGCCGAAGCGTGTCCTGGAGCGCAGGATCGGCGGTCCGCAGCGGCGCCCGCCAGCTGGCCGCTCCCATCCGCAAGGCCGCGACCGCGCAACCGAAGGCGACGGGCGCCCCGAGAAGGCGCTCGTGCCGCGTCGGCGGGCGGGGCAGCGGGCGCGTGAGGCGCACCTGCTCCGGGGCGAAGGCGGCGTGCGCGCGGAACCGCCCCACCAGGACCGCCAACGTGAACTCGTCGCTCACGTCGCGGGCCGGGTTCGATCGCTTCCACTGGAGCCGCGCCTCGGCTCCTCCGCCCTCCTCCTCGATCTCCATTTCGAAGCCGGCGCTCACCGTGCGGAAGTGGGTGGCGAGAGAGTGGAAAGCGGCGCGCACGTCGGGAGAGCTGGCGGCGAGATAGTCGAGGGCCCCGAAGCTCCCGAAGGGGACGGCCAAGCCGACCTCGGTGGGAAGCTCCGCTCGCGGGGCGCGCCGGAAGGCCCCCTCCCACAGGCCGGCGAACGCGGCGGCGGGCAGCGCGGCGTCGACCGGGTCGAGCGCCTCCGGCGCGATTCCCGCGCCGGAGCGCAGGGCCTGGTCGTCGAGCCCCAGGGCCCGGAAGGCGCCGAGGAGCGCCCGGGCCGTCGCGGCAGGCATGAGGTCCACCCCCCGACGATACCCGAGCGGCACGGCCGCGCGCGAGGGATCCCCGGGGGGCGACTACCCGGCCGCGGCTCCGGCGAGGGCCTTCGCCACGATGCCCTGCGCCTCGGCAACGATGGCCGCCAGGTGCCGCTCGCCCTCGAAGCTCTCGGCGTAGATCTTGTAGATGTTCTCGGTGCCGGAGGGCCGGGCCGCGAACCACCCGCTCTCGGTCACGACCTTGAGTCCGCCGATGCCGGCGCCGTTGCCCGGAGCCCGCGTGAGCTTCGCCGTGATGGGCCTCCCGGCGAGCGTCGCGTCCTTCACCGCCTCCGGAGACAGCTTGGCGAGGCGCGCCTTCTCCGCCGGCGTCGCGGGCGCGTCGATGCGCGTGTAGCAGGGCGAGCCGAACTCGGCGGTGAGCTCCCGGTAATGCTCCCCGGGGTCCTTTCCGGTGGCCGCGGTGATCTCGGCCGCGAGCAGGTCCAGGATGAGTCCGTCCTTGTCGGTGGTCCACACCGTCCCGTCCCGGCGGAGGAAGCTCGCGCCCGCGCTCTCCTCGCCGCCGAAGCACATCGAACCGTCGAAGAGACCGGAGACGAACCACTTGAACCCCACCGGCACCTCCGAGAGTCGCCTTCCCAGCTTCGCCACCACCCGATCGATCATGCTGCTCGATACGAGGGTCTTCCCGACCGCCGCCGATCGCGGCCAGCCGGGACGATGGGTGAGGAGGTAGCGGATGGCCACCGCCAGGTAGTGGTTCGGGTTGAGGAGTCCAGCCGAGGGGGTGACGATGCCATGGCGGTCCGAATCCGGGTCGTTTGCGAAGGCCACCCGGTAGCGATCCTTCAGGCCCACCAGCCTCGCCATCGCCCACGGGCTCGAGCAGTCCATCCGGATCTTGCCGTCGTGGTCCACCGTCATGAAGGAGAAGGTGGGGTCGATGACCGGGTTCACCACCTCCACCGAGAGGCCGTACGTGGAGTTGATCGGCTCCCAGTAGGGGCGCGAGGCGCCACCGAGTGGATCGACCGCCAGCTTCAGGCCCGCGGCGCGGATCGCGTCCAGGTCGACGACGTGCCGCAGGTCGTCGACGTAGGGAGCGACGAAGTCCTCCTGCCGCGCCGCCGCCAGGGCCCGGGCGTAGTCGACCCGTCGCACCCCGGCCCCCCCTTGGCGCAGGAGCGCGTTCGCCCGTTCCTGCACCCAGCCGGTGACGTCCGTGTCGGCCGGGCCGCCGTTCGGGGGGTTGTACTTGAAGCCGCCGTCCTCTGGCGGGTTGTGGGAGGGGGTGACGACGATGCCGTCCGCAAGGCGATCCTTTCGACCCCGGTTGTGGGCCAGGACGGCGCGGGAGACGACTGGGGTGGGGGTGACCCCATCCCTCTCCTGGATGATGGTGTCGACGCCGTTCGCAGCCAGCACCTGCAGCGCCGTCTGCTGGGCCGGGGCGGAGAGGGCGTGGGTGTCCTTGCCCATGTAGAGCGGGCCGTCCGTCCCGGCGCGCTTCCGCCACTCGCAGATGGCCTGGGTGATGGCCAGGATGTGTGCCTCGTTGAACGCGCCGCGCAGAGCCGAGCCCCGGTGCCCGCTCGTTCCGAAAGCGACGAGCTGGGCGGGGTCGGAGGGATCGGGGCGCCGCTCGTGGTACTCGCGCTCGAGGCGCGCCACGTCCACCAGGAGTTCCTTCGGCGCCGGCTTCCCGGCGAGCGGTGAGTGGGCCACTGTCCGTCCTCCTCTTGCGGCCGAGACGGCAGCTAGCCGACCCGGCAGCTCGCCACGGTCCAGATCCCCGCCGCGTAGTCGGCGATGGCGCGGTCACTCGAGAACTTGCCAGAACTGGCGACGTTACGGACGACCTTTCGGGTCCAGGCCTCCGGGTCCGAGTAGAGGGCGCCGAGCCGGTCGCTCGCCTCGAGGTAGCTCTTCAGATCGGCGAGGTGCATGTAGCGGTCACCCTCGAGCAGCGCCTGGCGAATGGGCTCGAAGACTCCGGGCTCGTAGCGGCTGAAGTGGTCGTCGAAGATGAGGTCGAGGGCCGCACGCGTCTCGGGGTCGTGCTGGTAATGCCAGTGTGGGTCATACCAGCCCCGGCTGCCCTCCACCTCCGCCGCGCTGAGCCCGAAGAGGAAGAGGTTCTCCTCCCCCGCCTCCTGCGCCATCTCGATGGTCGCCCCGTCCCGCGTGCCGAGGGTGAGCGCCCCGTTCATCATGAACTTCATGTTGCTCGTCCCGCTCGCCTCGTAGCCGGCGGTCGAGATCTGGTTCGAGACGTCCGCGGCCGGGATGAGCCGCTCAGCGAGCGTGACGTTGTAGTCCGGGAGAAAGACGACCTTCATCCGTCGCCGCATGGCCGGGTCTCCGTCGATGGTTCCCGCCACGTTGTTGATGAGCTTGATGACGACCTTGGCGAGCCGATACCCCGGCGCGGCCTTCCCGGTGAAGAAGAAGGTCCGGGGCGGGAGCTCGAGCCCGGGATCTTGGCGCAGGCGACGGTAGAGGACCACGATGCGCAGGACGTTCAGGAGCTGGCGCTTGTACTCGTGGATTCGCTTCGCCTGGCAGTCGAAAATGGTGTCCGGATCCACCTCGCAGCCGGCCGCACCCTTCAGCCAGTTCGCGAAGCGCGCCTTCTGGTGCCGCTTCGACTCGCGCACCGCCCGCCGAAAGCCCGCGTCCTCCGCCAGTGGCTTCAGGCGCCCCAGCTCGGCCAGGTCTGCGATCCATCCCTCGCCGATGGCCTCGGTGATGGCGGCCGAGAGCGCCGGGTTGGCGAGCCGAAGCCAGCGGCGAGGCGTGACGCCGTTCGTCTTGTTGCCGAAGCGCTCCGGGAAGAGCTCGGCGAGCTCCGGAACCGTCGTGGTGCGCAGCAGCTGGCTGTGGATGGCGGAAACGCCGTTCGTGCTGTGCGACCCGACGATGGCCAGGTTGGCCATCCGGACCTTGCGCTCCGGCCTCTCCTCTACCAGGCTCGCCCGCTCCACCCGCCTCTCGTCTCCCGGGAACCGCCGGCGCACCTCGCCCAGCAGCCGCCGGTTGATCTCCAGGATGATCTCGAGGTGACGCGGCAGGAGGGCCTCGAACCAGGCGAACGGCCACCGCTCGAGCGCCTCCGGCAGCAGGGTGTGGTTGGTGTAGGCGAGCGACCGCCGGGTGAGCTCCCAGGCCTCGTCCCACCCGAGGTGCGCCTCGTCGAGCAGGATGCGCATCAGCTCGGGGACCGACATGGCGGGGTGGGTGTCATTGATCTGGATGGCGACCTTGTCGGGTAGCGCGCTCCACTCCCGGTTGGTGCGGACGAAGCGCCGCGCGATGTCCGAGAGTGAGCAGGCGACGAGGAAGTACTCCTGCACGAAGCGCAGCCCCTGCCCGGCGGCGGTCGAGTCGTCCGGGTAGAGCACCCGGGTGAGCGACTCCGCGCCGAGCGTCTCGGCGAGGGCTCCCACGAAGTCGCCGCTGCTGAAGGCCTGGAGGTCGAACTCGTCCGGCGCGCCGGCGGCCCAGAGACGCAGGGTGTTGATGGTCTGGCCTCCGTAGCCCACCACCGGCCGGTCGTAGGGTATCCCGTAGAGCGTCGAGGGGCAGCCGGGCACGGTGCGCAGCACCCCGCCGCGGACCTCGAACGACGCATTGAGCCGGACGGCCACCCGGTCCCGGGGACGAGCCACCTCCCACGGATCCGGGTGGTGGAGCCACTTGTCCGGGCGCTCCTGCTGCCAGCCGTCGCGAATGAGTTGTCGGAACATCCCGTACTCGTAGCGCAGGCCGTAGCCCATGGCCGGCAGCTGCATCGTGGCCATCGAGTCGAGAAAGCAGGCCGCCAGCCGCCCTAGGCCACCGTTGCCGAGCCCCGCGTCCGGCTCCTGCTCCACGATGTCGGACCAGTCGAGCTGCTCCTGCTGGACGGTGTTTCGGACGACCCGGTCGAGCATCAGGTTCATCACGTTGTTCGCGAGCGATCGCCCGAGCAGGTACTCCATGGAGAGGTAGTAGACGCGCTTCGGATCCACGCGGTCGTAGGTGGAGTCGGTGAGGACCCAGCGCTGCGAGAGGATGTCCCTTACCGAGCGAGCGAACGCCTCGAAGCGCTGCCGGTGCCCGGCGGTGCGCGGGTCGAGGACGTCGTCGAAGAGGAGGTGGCGCTCGTAGAGACCGTCGGGCGTCCCGGAGAACTCCACCGGCCCGCAGCCGTATCGCAGCAGGAGCCTGCGCGCCTCCTCCGTCGTCGCCGGGGCTCTCCTCTCCTCGCCTGCTCGCGCCATGTCCGCTCCTTCAGGGCCTCGCCTCGCCCCGGTTGTGCTCGCCCGCGAGGCTCCGGGTGGTCTCGGCGCGCCGGATGAGCCAGAGCTGGACCATCGCAGACCTCCTCGCCCGTCAGGGCTTCGCGAGGAACCACCCGCCCGGGACCAGGGCGTCGGCTTCCTTCGGCCCCCAGGTCCCCGGCCCGTACTCGTGGATCGGGGTGTGGGCGGCGATGGCCGCGTCGACGATGCGCCAGGCCTCCTCCACGTAGTCCTCGCGCTGGAAGCGGATCGCGTCGCCCCGCATGGCGTCTCCGAGGAGCTCCTCGTACGGTTCCAGGTCGCCCTCCCGGCTGTGGGCGAGCTCGAGCTCGACCTCCTGCGCCGCCAGCGCCTCTCCGGGAGCCTTGATGGCCACTCCCACCGCGAGGACGAAGTCGGGGCTCAGGCGGAAGCGCACGTGGTTCGCGGGGAGCGGCACTCCCTCGACGATCGCGGGGGGTCGGCGCAGGCGCGCCACCACCTCGGTGCGCGTGACCGGGAGGCACTTCCCGGCCCGGATGTAGAAGGGCACGCCCTGCCAGCGCCAGGAGTTGACGTGGAGCTTCAGCGCCACGAAGGTCTCGACCGTGGAGCCGGGGGCGACCCCCGGCTCCTGGCGGTAGCCTCGGAACTGGCCGCGCACCACACACCGCGCGTCGAGCGAGGGGATCCCCTTCAGCACCTTTATCTTCTCGTCCCGCAGCGTCTCGGCGTCGTGACTCCGCGGCGGCGGCTCCATCGCCACGTTGGAGACGATCTGCAGGAGGTGATTCTGCACTACGTCGCGGATGGCGCCGGCCTTGTCGTAGAAAGCGCCCCGCCCCTGGACCCCGAAGTCCTCCGCCATGGTGAGCTGGATGGACTCGACGTAGTTCCGGTTCCAGATGGGCTCGAGGAAGGTGTTGGCGAAGCGGAAGAAGACGAGGTTCTGGACCGGCCCCTTGCCGAGGTAGTGGTCGATGCGGAAGATTTCCTTCTCGGCGAAATGCTCGTGCAAGATGGCGTTCAGCTTGCGCGCAGAGGTGAGGTCGCTCCCGAAGGGTTTCTCGATCACCAGACGGGCCCCCTGCGACAGGCCGGCCTGTGCGAGCTGGCCGCCCACCAGGCCAAAGAGCGCCTGGGGAATGGCCATGTAGTGCACCGGCAGCCTCGCACCCCCGAGCTCCTTCTTTAGTGCGGCGAAGGTCGAGGCGTCGGCGTAGTCCCCGTCCACGTAGCGCAGCAGGCGGAGCAGCGCCGGGAAGGCCTCCGGGTCCAGGCCACCGTGCTTTTCCAAGCTGTCCTTGGCGCGCGCCTGCAGGTCGGGGAGCTTCCAGCCCTGCTTCGCCACCCCTATGACCGGAACCGAGAGGACGCCGCGCCGGACCATGCCCTGCAGCGCGGGGAAGATCTTCTTGTAGGCGAGATCACCGGTGGCCCCGTAGAAGACGAGGGCGTCGGCGTCGGCGGCGGCGGCGCTCACTTAGGCTTCTCCTCGTGCCCACCGAACGCGTAGCGCATGGCCGAGAGGAGTCGGTCGGCGTAGTCGGCGTTTCCCCGCGAGGAGAAGCGTTGGTAGAGGGCAGCGGTGAGAACCGGGGATGGCACGCCCTCGTCGACGGAGGCCTGGATGGTCCAGCGCCCCTCCCCGGAGTCGGAGACCCGGCCGGCGAAGGACTTTAGTGCCGGGTCCCTGGCAAGGGCCCCGGCGGTCAGGTCGAGGAGCCAGGACCCGATGACGCTCCCGCGTCTCCACACCTCGGACACATCGGCCAGGTCGAAGTCGTACTGGTAGTGCTCGGGGTTCCGAAGCGGAGAGGTCTCAGCGTCCACCTGCCGGGCGTGCTTCCCGATGGAGGCACCTCGGAGGATGTTCAGCCCCTCGGCGTAGGCCGCCATCAGCCCGTATTCGATCCCGTTGTGGACCATCTTCACGAAGTGCCCCCCGCCGCTCGGCCCGCAGTGGAGATAGCCGCGCTCGGCGGTGGAGGCGCCCGGAGGGCGGCCCGGCGTCCGGGGAGCGGATTGCAGACCCGGCGCCAGGGCCGCAAAGATGGGGTCGAGGTGCTTCACCACCGCCTCCTCCCCGCCGATCATGAGGCAGTACCCGCGCTCCAGCCCCCAGACGCCACCGCTCGTTCCCACGTCCACGTAGTGGACGCCCTTCTGGGCGAGCTCGCGGGCGCGGCGAAGGTCGTCCACGTAGTAGGAGTTGCCACCGTCGACGAGGACGTCTCCCCGGTCCAGGTGGGGAAGCAGGTCGGCGATGGTCCGATCCACCACGCCGGCGGGAACCATCATCCAGACGGCGCGCGGTTTGGCGAGTCGCGCCGCCAGGTCCGCCAGCGAGGACGCACCCACCGCCTGGTGGCGAGTGAGTTCCTCCACCGCCTTCGCCGACATGTCGAAGGCCACGCACTGGTGCCCAGCCTGGAGGAGCCGGCGCGCCATGTTCGCCCCCATCCGCCCGAGCCCGATCATCCCGATCTGCATGCCGTCCTCCTTCTCGTTGGAGGGGCCCCGGGCGGGGAGCACCGCACCCGAGATCCCTCGACGTTCACTTTCCTCCGGGGCCCTCGTAGCCCGACGGCGTCGGACGAAGGCGTGCCTCGAGCCGACGAGCGGCCGGAGCGCCTTGCCGGCGACGCGGTCCCGGGTGAGGAAGCCGCCGGCTGCCTCGGCGATCCTCTCGCTGCGGGGAGAGGTTCAACTCGACGTTCCGTTCGAGGCGACCGCGCGCCGAGTCCGCAGTTCGCAATGCCGCCGGGGGCCGGCTCGTGCCCTGTGGCTGGAGGAGGCCAGGCGAAGATCTTAGTCGCCGAGGGCGGGCCCGCACCTGGCGTCACGCCGGGGCGAGACGGCCGCCGCCCCATCCAGGGCGTGTCTATTCCCTGGGCCGGAACCAGGGCGGCTCGCCTCGGACCGTGGCTCCGCCGTCGATGGCGACCCGCATGGCCGGCTCGAAGAAGAGGTAAGGGAAGGCCGGCTCGAGGCGGCTCGCCTCCTCCAGCTTCTGCTCCAGTTCGGGGGGCAGCTCGAGGTCGAGAGCGGCGAGGTTCGTCTCCAGCTGCTCGAGGCGAGTGGCACCGATCAAGGTCGAGCTCACCCCGGGTCGCTGGCCCACCCACCGGATGGCCACCTCGGCCGGCGTCCGGTTGCACGCCCGCGCCACATCGCGGAGGGCGTCCAGGATCCTCCAGTTTCGGTCGGTGAACTTGTGGAAGGCGGGGTTGCTCGAGCTCCGCAACGCGGCGAGGCGCCCTTCCCCTTCGCCCCCGGCCGAACCCCGCCGGTACTTCCCGGCGAGGAAGCCGCTCGCGAGCGGGCTCCAGACGCAGATGCCCATGCCCAGCTCGAGCGCCGCAGGCACGTGCTCGCGCTCCACCGTTCGCTCGACGAGCGAGTACTCGAGTTGCAGGGCGGCGATCCGCTCCCACCCCCGCCATTCCGAGATCGTCTGAGCCCGCGCCAGGTACCACGCCGGCGTGTCGGAGAGGCCGAGGTACCGGACCTTTCCCGAGCGGACCATGGCGTCGAGGGTGGCCATCACCTCCTCCACGGGCGTGCGGCCGTCCCAGGCGTGGAGCCAGTAGAGGTCCACGTAGTCTGTCCCCAACCGACGGAGGGAGCCCTCCAGCGCCCGGAGGGCGTTCTTGCGCCCGTTCCCACCGGCGTTCGGATCCCCCTTTCGAGCATTGAAGGTGTACTTGGTGGCGACGACGAAGTGGTCGCGCTCCCCCGTCTCGGCCAGGAGCTTCCCCAGGATCTCCTCGCTCCGCCCGGCGGTGTAGCCGTCGGCGGTGTCGACGAAGTTTCCCCCCGCCTCGAGGTAGCGACGAAACAGGGCGCGGCTCGTCGCCTCGTCGGCACCCCAGCCCCACTCGGTCCCGAAGGTCATCGTGCCGAGGCAGATGGGAGACACCCGGAGCCCGGAGCGGCCGAGGAGCGCGTACCGCGATAGGCTGGCGTTCGCGGCCATGGTTCACCTCCAGCTGGGCGGCATTGCCCGACCTCGCCCGGTTTGCACGACACCGATGGGGGTGGGCGGGGGTTTACCCCATCGGCGGCGGCAGCGGGGAACGGGCCCCGGTCCTAGAGGAACGCCTTGTGGGGCATTCCCTCCCGCCATCCGCTCGGCGTGACGACGACGTAATTCAGCTTCCGCTGGAGTTCCCGGATGGTCATGCTCCCCGCGTAGGTCAGCCCGGAGCGCAATCCGCCGACGATGTCGGCGATGATGAGCTCCTCGTCTTCGCGGTAGGGCACCGTGACGGCAATACCCTCTGCCGTCTTCCACTCCGCGATGCCCCCCAGGTGCTCCTCCGCCACCTCCCGGCTGGCCATCCCGCGGTAGATCTTGACCCGATTCCCGCTCGCGTCCTGGATGGGCTCCCCCGGAGTCGGCCGAGTGCCGGCGAGCATGCCGCCCAGCATGACGAAATCGGCCCCGAACGCCAGCGCCTTGACAACGTCTCCGGCGTAGCGGACGCCGCCGTCAGCCACGATGGACCGATCGCAGCGGGCGCAGTCCTCGATCGCGGTCAGCTGGGGCACGCCATGGCCGGTCTTCACCCGCGTCGTGCAGACGCTGCCGGGCCCGATGCCCACCTTGATGACGTCCGCGCCCACCGAGGCGAGGTAGTCCGCGCCCGCGTAGGTGGCCACGTTCCCCGCCATGAGACAGGCGTTCGGCAGCAGCTGCCGCAGCTGCTTCAGCGTCCTCCCCACGTAGCGGGCATGACCGTGGGCCACGTCCACGACGAAGTGGCTCGCCCCCGCGTCGCGCAGAGCCTCGGCCCTCTCCAGCTCCTCCTCCGAGCAGCCCACCGAGACGAAGGCGGGGTAGGCGCACTTGCGGAACTCGGCGATGTTTCGCTCGATCGACATCATGCGGTGCAGGACGCCGATCCCTCCCTTCCCGCCGATGAAGTTGGCCATGGCGGACTCCGTGATCGAGTCCATGTTCGCCGTCATCAGCGGGAGCTGGAGCGAGAGCTTGCCGCTCCGATCGCTCACCGAGATGTCCACGTGCTGCCGCGATTCGTAGTGGTTGTAGGCCGGGACCAGCAGGACGTCGTCGAACGTGTAGGCTTCGCGCATGGGGTTCTCCGTCTTCGCCTCCCCATTCGACTGCACTTTTCCCGGGTCCCTTGCAAGTCTTGAGTTGCCCGGCGTGCGGCGCCGGCCGGACCGCCTTCCGCGGGGGCACCGCCCTGCGGGGATCGGCCGCTCCAACGCCGGGACACGAAATGGAGCGTCCCCCCGGCTGCGCGAACCGCCGCCCGGCGGTGAAGGTGTCCGGCGAGACCGGACGCCACCGAGATGACGGCCCGTCCGGGGGGGCCACCAAGTTACTTGCACCCGCAATAATTCGCTTGCCCCCGCAAGAGACGTGTGGCCGCGCCCCGCGCGCCGGTTATGGCACCAGCACGGAGGGTCGCCCGGGCGCTCTTCCCTTCCGGAGCGCCGATTCGGGAAGGAGGCCTCCCCGGTGTTCCCGGCCCGTCGGCGAACAGCCCCTCGCCGCCTCGCGGCCGCCGCCCTCGCCATGAGATCGGCCCGGAGCGGCGGGGAGCCGGGACCGGGGCGCGACGCTGCCATCGGGGCAAGGCGCGCCCGCGGCTTCCGGGCCGGCCTGGGACCGTGATGGCCTCCGTCGAGACGAGGAACCTGACGAAGGTCTTCCGGAGGGGGCAGCCCGGGGCCGTCAACGGCGTGAGCCTGGTGACGCGGGAGGGGGAGTTCATGGTCTTCCTCGGACCCTCCGGATCCGGAAAGACCACGCTCCTGCGGATGATCGCCGGGCTGGAGGAGCCGACCAGCGGCGAAGTCCTCATCGGCGACCGAGTGGTCACCGGCCTCGCGCCCCGCGAGCGGCGCATCGCCATGGTCTTCCAGAGCTACGCCCTCTACCCGCACCTGTCCGTCTACCGCAACATCGCCTTCCCGCTTCGGGCACAGGGCATGCCCCGGGAGTCGCGCCGCGCCAAGGTGGAGTGGGCCACGGGCCTGCTCGCCATCGGCCATCTCCTCGAGCGCAAGCCGCGCGAGCTCTCCGGCGGGGAGCGCCAGCGCGTCGCGCTCGCCCGGGCCATCGTGCGCGAGCCCTCGGTCTTCCTCCTCGACGAGCCGCTCTCCAACCTCGACGCCAAGCTCCGCACCTCGGCGCGCGAGGAGCTCATCCACTTCCACCGGCGCGTGCAGACGACCACCATCTACGTGACCCACGACCAGGTGGAGGCCATGGCCATGGGCGACCGGGTGGTGGTGCTGGATCGGGGCTCGGTCCGCCAGGTGGGCACGCCGCGCGAGGTCTACGACGATCCGGCGGACACCTTCGTCGCCGGGTTCCTCGGGTCCCCTCCCATGAACATCGTCGACGCCGACGAGGTGTTCGTTGGCTTCCGGCCGGAGCACTTCCTGCCCGAGGCCCTGGTCCCCGAACCCCGGGTTCGCCTTCCCTTCCTCATCGACACCATCGAATACCTGGGCTCCGAGCGCGTCCTGCTCGGGCACCTCGGCGCGCCCCGCTTTGGCCGAAAGCGCGCGGTCTCGCGCTTGTCCTCCACCCTTCCCGAGGAGTTCTCCCCCGGCACCGAGGCCCTCTTTGCCGTCGCCGAAAGCCGCCTCAAGTTCTTCGACCGCCGAACGGAGAGGCGCTGCGCGGCCCGGAGCGTGGCATGGGAATGAAGGCCCAGCGCGCGCTCGCCGGGGCGTTGCTCGCGCCGGCGGTGCTCTACATCCTGGCCCTGGTCGGGCTGCCGCTGGCGCTGGCCTTCGTCTACAGCCTGGGGGACGTTCGGGTGGGGAGCACCGGCTACCGCTTCGTCGGCCTGGAAAACTTCCGCAGCGTCCTCTCCAGCCCCACCTTCCGGGCCGCCGTCGGTCACTCGGTCATCTTCACGGCGAGCGTACAGGCGATCGTGCTGGTGGGCGGCAACGCGCTGGCGCTGGCGCTGCGCCGGCGATTCCGGGGACGCGGGGCCGTCCGCTTCCTGATCCTCATGCCGTGGGTGGCGCCCATCTCGCTCGGCGCCATCGGCTGGAAGTGGATCCTCGACTCCATCTACAGCGTCATCAACTGGCTCCTCGTTCGGGTCCACCTGGTGAACCGGTTCGATCCTCCCATGTGGCTCGGCGATCCCACGCTCGCCATGCTCTCGGTGATCGTGGTCCACTCCTGGCGCCTGCTGCCGTTCGCCACCGTCATTCTGCTCGCGGGGCTCACCTCCATCCCGCCGGACATTCTCGAGGCGGCGGCGGTGGACGGCGCCGGCTTCTGGCGCACGCACTTCGAGATCACCCTCCCCATGATGCGTCCCATCATCAACGTCGCCGTACTCTTCGGGGTGATCTTCACCTTTACCGACATGACGGTGGTTTACGTCCTCACGCGGGGCGGGCCCTACGATTCCACTCAGGTCCTGCCATCGCTCGCGTTCTTCACTGGGGTGCTGGGAAGCGACCTGGCCGCGGGCGCGGCCATCTCCGTCTTCCTCGTCCCCATTCTGGCGATCGTCGCTTGGCGGATGCTGCGGGTGGCTGCGCGCGCGGAGGTCGTGTGACGACCATCACCCATGCCCGGGAGGGGCGCTGGCTCACCCGGGCCGGCCGCTGGACGGTGGTGGGTAGTGCCGTCGTCTTCCTCGGCTTCCCCTTCTACTGGATGGCGATCACCGCCTTCAAGCGCACCGGCGATCTCTACAACGTCGGAAATGACCCCTTCGTCTTCAACGAGCCTCCGACGCTCTCGCACCTCCGGCTGCTCTTCGGGCAGACCCTGTTCTTGCGCTGGCTCCTCAACACCACTGCGGTGGGGATCGCAGTGGTGGCCGTCACCCTGGTACTCGCCATCCCGGCGGCCTATGCGCTCGCGCGCTTGGCGGGACGCTGGGGCGAGCGGCTCGGCATCGCTATCTTCCTCACTTACCTCGTCCCCTCCACCCTCCTCTTCATCCCCATGGCCAAGGTGGTTGCGGTGCTCGGTCTGCAGGACTCGCTCTGGGCGCTCGTCCTCGTCTACCCCACCTTCACCGTGCCCTTCTCGGTGTGGCTGCTCATGGGCTTCTTCAAGGCCATCCCGCGGGAGATCGAGGAGGCGGCCATGGTGGACGGGCTCACGCGCCTGGAGGCCTTCGTCCGCGTCCTCGTCCCCATCTCCCTGTCCGGCATCCTCACCGTCGTGATCTTCGGGTTCACGCTGGTGACCCAGGAGTTTGTCTACGCGCTCACCTTCATCTACAGCGCCGAGCACCAGACGGTGAGCGTGGGGGTTCCGATCTTCCTGGTCCGGGGCGACGTCTACTACTGGGGCTCTCTCATGGCCGCCTGCCTCATCGCCACCCTCCCCATCGCTTTCGTCTACGACCTTTTCCTCGACCGGTTCATCGCCGGTTTCACCGTGGGCGCGGTGAAATAGCGGGGCCGGGCTCGCGGGCCTCGCCCGTCAATGACCAGGGGCGGCTTCGGGACCCGACTTCCACGCCGGCTCGGTCTTACCGATCCGATGAAAGAGAGCGACCAGATCTTCGGCGTGCTCCTCTTCCGCAGCCAGGATGTCCTCGAGCAGCCGGCGGGTGGTGGGATCGTTCTCGCCCAGGTACCGGATGACGTCCTGGTAGGTCTCGATGGCGATGCGCTCGGCCACCAGGTCCTCCCGGATCATGTCCAGGAGGTCCTCGCCCTCCACGTACTCGGAATGGCTGCGGCTCAGCATCCCCGCCGGCGAGAGATCGGGGGCGCCTCCCAGCTGGACGATGCGCTTCGCGATCCGGTCCGCGTGCTGCTGTTCCTCCTCCGCGTGCTGCCGGAACTCCTCCGCCACGCTCTGCGAGGGGAGGCCCGCGGCCATGAAGTAGTGGCGCTTGTAGCGAAGGACGCAGACGATCTCGGTGGCGAGTGCTTCGTTCAGGACTTTGATCACCGACGCCCGGTCTGCTCGATACCCCTCGGTGACCGCTCCCTGCTCGACGTGGCTCCGCGCCCGCTGCCGGATGGTCTTCACATCCGTGAGGAATTCCTTCTTTTCGTTCCGCATCGCTGCTCCCTGTCCGTCCGCGAATCGGCCCACCCGACGTCCCGCTCTGCGCGGCAGGATTCACCGGGTCGAGCCCCCGGCCTTTCAATCCACGATGCTGACGGTCGACACGTGGATGACCGAGCCCTTCTTCTCGCCGGTGACATTGACGCGCACGTGGTCCTTGTGCGTTGTCGCCTTGAGCGCCGCCAGGGCCTTCTCGTTCCCGGCCTTGTCGAACTTGAGCCACTGACCATTGTCGAGGATGCCGAACCCGCTCTTCGCGCACTTGAGCAGGCACGCGGTGGTGTGACTGTCGGGATCGCCCGCCACTTTCTTCTCGCAGTTGCGATCGACGAGGGACGCGTTGCCCCAGGTGGTCGCCAGCGCGGCCAGGGGCAGGGCACACAGTGCCGCCAGGATGATCTTCTTCATGACTGCCTCCATTCTACAAGCCGGCCGGAGTCGGCGCGTGGCTCTCCACCCCCGCGCCCCCGCGGCGAAGCGGGGCCCCGCTCTCGACCGGCGCCCTCGCCAGCGACGCCCGCCACTCGCTCAGGCGGCCGAGTGCGAAGGCGGAGACGGCGATCTCCAGGTCTCGGACCGCCAGGTCCCAGAAGTTTCCGGTACTGGCGAGATTCACGGCGATGGCGAGCAACCAGATCGCCGTCACGTAGGCGCCCTGCCGGGTCCAGCGGGTGAGGGTGGCGATCCCGAGCAGCATCTCCACCGCCCCCACCACGCGCATGAACGTCGCATCGCTCACTGGCAGGAACCGCTCCGCGAGGGGGCTCACGTACATCGTCCAGGTGGTGAGCAAGTTGAAGAACTTGTCTAGCCCCGCGGCGAAGACGCCCAGGCCGAGCCCGATGCGCAGCGCCCACCAAGCCGTGGCGAGCCTATCCTGGACCGGGCTCACGCCTCCGAACCTCCGCGGTGGCCGGATTCCCGCCCCCCCGCCCTTCCGCGCGCGCCCACCCTGTCGGGCGACGCCTTGGCGGACACGCTTGCGGGGCCATCCGTTGCACCACCGACGGTCGGAACATGGCCCGGGAGCCGGCGTTTTCAAGTTACGGATGGGTGGTCGTGGGGCAGAAGCGAACGTTGACGACCCGACGGTAGCGCGCCCGGTCGCCGGGCGCGAGCCCGCCCGCGCCCTCACGCTCGCAGGAGCCGTCGAAAGATGAACGGGAGGATCCCGCCGTGCCGGTAGTAGTCGAGCTCCATCGGCGTGTCGATGCGGACCCGGAGGGCGACCTCGTCCGCTCTTCCCCCCGAGCGGTGAATGCGCAGCCGGGCGGACCCGCGCGGCGCGAGCCGGGCCACGTCGACGACGTCGAAGACCTCGGTGCCGTCGAGGGAGAAGCCGCCAGGCTCCTCCGACAACTCGCAGGGCAGCACGCCCATCATCACCAAGTTGGAGCGGTGGATCCGCTCGAAGGACCTCGCGATCACGGCGCGAACCCCGAGCAGGGCCGTTCCCTTGGCCGCCCAGTCCCGCGAGCTACCGCTGCCGTAATCGCGACCGGCAATGACCACGAGCGGAGTTCGGGCGCGGCGGTACTCGAGCGCGGCCTGGTGGACGCTCATTATTCTTCCGCTCGGCAGGTACAGGGTCACACCCCCCTCCGCTCCCCTCGCCAAGAGGTTACGGATGCGGACGTTCGCGAAGGTGCCGCGCACCATGACCTCGTGGTTGCCGCGGCGCGAGCCGTAGCTGTTGAAGTCGGCAGGCGGGACCCCCTCGCGCTGCAGGTACTCGCCGGCGGGCGAGGACGGCTTGATGGCGCCGGCCGGGCTGATGTGGTCGGTGCTGATGCCGTCCCCGAACAGGGCGAGGCAACGGGCCCCGACGATGTCGCGCAAGGACGGCGGCTCGGCCGGGAGATCGAGGACGAAGGGGGGCTCCTGGATGTAGGTGGACCGCGGGTCCCACGCGTAGACCTTGCCGGCGGGCGCCGGGATGCGGTTCCACTCCTGGTTTTGAGCGGTGAGGTCGGCGTAGTTGGACAGGTAGGACTCCGGGCGATGAGAGGCGGCGAGGAGCGCTTCCACCTCCGCCGTCGTCGGCCACACGTCCCTCAGGAACACCTCGCGGCCGTCGAGGCCCCGGCCGAGGGGCTCCCGATCGAGGTCCACCGTGACCCGACCGGCGATCGCGAACGCCACCACCAGAGGCGGGCTCATGAGGAAATTGGCCTTGAGGCTCTGGTGGATGCGCGCCTCGAAGTTGCGGTTTCCGGAGAGCACGCTGGCGGCGACGATCCCGTTCTCGCCCACCAAGGCCTCGAGACGCGGGTCGATGGGGCCGGAGTTCCCGATGCAGGTGGTGCAGCCGTAGCCCACCACCCGGAACCCGAGCTCGTCCAAGCTTCGGTCGAGGCCGGTCTCCTCCAGGTACCGGGAGACGACGCGCGAGCCCGGCGCGAGCGACGTCTTGACGTTGGGCCCGACGCGCAAGCCCGCGGCAGAGGCTTTCCTGGCGAGCAGCCCGGCCGCGATCATGAGCCTGGGGTTCGAGGTGTTCGTGCAGGAGGTGATGGCGGCGATGAGGATGTCCCCGTGGCCGACCTCCACCGCCGTTGGACCGGTCCCGAGCAGGGAGGTCTCGTCCAGGCGATCGGGGGTCGGCCGGTTGTCCATCATCTCCCGCTCGGTGAGCGTATTCGTGTCCCGCGCCGCGCCGTCGACGAGCGTGTCCGGATCCTGCGCCCCTCCGCCCGCCCGTCCCGCCGCCGACGGGCTGACTGCGCGCCACCTCCTCTCGCCCTCCCCCTCGGGCCTTCCGAAGCCTCCCGGGAGGGGCGCGGTCAAGAGCTCGAGGAACCGGGCCTTCAAGCGGGGCAAGGGGATCCGCTCCTGCGGGCGGCGCGGCCCGGATACACTCGGCCGAACGCCGCCAAGGTCGAGCGGGACGACCCGTGAGTAGTCAACCTGTCCCTCTCGCGGAATGCCAAACAGACCCTGCGCCCGGAAGTAGCTCCGCACCCCCGCCACCTGCGCCGGGGAGCGGCCGGTGGCGAGGAGGTAGCGACAGGTCTCCTCGTCGACCGGGAAGTACCCGATGGTGGCTCCGTACTCGGGCGCCATGTTGGCGAGGGTGGCTCTCTCCGGCACGCCGAGGCTCGCCGCCCCGTCACCGAAGAACTCGACGAACTTGCCCACTACCCCCGTGCGCCGGAGGAGCTCGGTGACGTGAAGCACGAGGTCGGTGGCCGTCGCCCCTCCGCCGAGCTGCCCGGTCATGTGGACGCCCACCACGTCCGGCATGAGCATGTAGATGGGCTCGCCCAGCATGGCGGCTTCGGCCTCGATACCGCCCACGCCCCAGCCGACCACGCCGAGGCCGTTGACCATGGTCGTGTGCGAATCGGTGCCCACCAGCGTATCGGGGAACCAGACCCCGTCGCGCTCCACCACCACGGAAGCGAGGTGCTCGAGGTTCACCTGGTGGCAGATCCCCACCCCCGGCGGAACGATGCGCAGGGAGGGGAAAGCTTGCGAAGCCCACCTCAGGAACTGGTAGCGAAGCTTGTTGCGCTTGAGCTCCATCTCCATGTTGAGTTCCAGGGCGCGCGGGATGGCGAAGTAGTCGACCTGGACCGAGTGATCGACGACGAGGTCGACCGGGACGTTCGGCGCTACGACCTCGGGGGCCTTGCCGGAGCGAACCACGGCTGAACGGAGGGCCGCCAGGTCCACGAGCAAAGGAACCCCGGTGAAGTCCTGCAGGAGGACCCGGGAGACGCCGAAGGGCACCTCGCGGACCCGCTCCGCTACCGGACGCCACCCGGCCAGCGCTCGCACATCGTCCTCGGTGACACGGACGCCGTCGAGGCCGCGGAGCACCGACTCCAGCACCACTCGCAGGCTCACTGGAAGTCGCGAGACGCCGCCGAAGCCGGCCCGCTCCAGCTCGGGCAGGGAGTGGAACCTCCCGCTCGCCTCGGCCCCGGCTCGGAACTCCCGCACGGTATCGAGGGGATCGCGCATTCTCGTTCCGCGCCCCCTCTCGCTGCGACCTCTAGGCGTGCCGACGAGCCGCCGCCTTCCTCAGGCGGGTCCTCCCCCCGAGCGGGATGGCTGGCTCGCCGTCCGCCGGGTAACCGTTCTTTGGCTCGGCGCCGGATGACGCGGGTCGGGCGGGCCGCCTACGGACCCTCTCCGCTCTCGCTCTCCCCACTTCCTTCACTTCCCGCGATCCATCCCCTGGCGGTGTGGCGAATCAGTTCGGCGTGGTGTCGGCGCGCCTCGAGGAGGCGTGCATCCTCCGCGTAGGTGGTCGGGTAGATGACGGGCGTGGCCTGCGGGCGCATCTCGGCGTCCATGTTGACGAAGGTGAAGAGGCACGAGTTCGAGAGCGCACGAACGCTGCGATCGCGGCTGCGGCGCTCGATGCTCGCCTCCACCGAGACCAGGTTGCCCGAGGCGTAGACGGCGCGGTTCGTGAGCCGAAGGGTATCCCCCAGGCGCACCGGGTGCAGGAAATTGACACGGTTCACGGCCGCCAGCACGGGCCGATCAGGGACGACGAGCTCCGCGCAGATGGTGGAGAGCTCGTAGGCACGTCTCATCAGGTAGCCGCCGAAGATCTTCTGGGGCACATTTTCCTGCTCCGGGTACATCCTCTCCCACGTCTCCGCGACCAAGCGGGCAGCGAGCAGACCCTGGAACCCCGGCTCCTCCTGTTCGCGGTGCAGGCGCGCGAGGAGCTCGAACTCGTCTCGGCTGGGAGGCTCCCGCGCCGCGGCCACGTGGCGCCGGTACTCCTCGCGTCGATCCAGCGCTCGGCGGGCCCGCCGCTGCTCGAGATCGCCCACGTATTCCAGGGGCGGCAGCGGGAGGCTGGTGGCGTCGTCGCCCGCCCCGAGGCGCGCCACCATCGTGAAGTAACAGGAGGCCACGTGCACCACCGGGTCGCCCGGCTGGGTGACGCGGATACCGACCTCCATCGACGTCCGCCCCACGTGGTTCAGCCGCGCGCCGAACTCGATGTCTCGGGTCACGTCGACGGGGTTGCGCACCAGGATGCTGTCCACCGCGGCCGTGACCACCCGCGCCTCGGCGTGCGCCCGGCGCGCGTACTCCAGCGCTGCCTCCTCCGCGAGCTTGTCGAGCACCTCGAGCAGGAGTCCGAAGCGGACGTTTCCGTGGAGCGGCTCGTCGAGCACCATGAACCGGCGGCGCAGCGCGTTGTGCTGGCCGAGCGGAAGGGTGAAGGATCGCGTGGTGTCGGTGGGTCTCATGGTCTCCTGGCCACGATCCTCGAGGGCGCCCCGCCTCGTCGCCCCCATCGGACGACGAGCGAGGCCCCCTGGAGCGCGGCGTTCTCGCCGAGACGGCGCTCAGGGCAGATAAGTCCGGAACCCTTTGCGGGCCAACCCCAGGATGGGGCTGCCCGCGGCACGGCACGCCCTCGGGAGAAGACCTGCCGGCAGCGCTGCGGCCCGAGGCCGCGACGCCGGCTATCCCGCGCGCCCCAAGTGGATGATGGCACTTCCTCCCAGAATGACCCCGAGGCCGATCCACGTCGATGCCGGCACCGCGTCCCCGAAAGCGAAGCGGCCCACGAGGACGCTCACGACGGCGAACACCCCCACATAGGCACCGAGGACTCGCGAGAAGTCGAGCGCCACCAGGTTCACCACCAGGCCGTAGGCGCCGAGCACGGCGAGGCCGAGGCCGACGAGGGCCGCCCCGCCACCTCGGATGCCCTTGCGGATGAAAGCGTCGCCGGCCACCTCCAGCACGGCCGCGAACAGGAAAACCGCGGCCAACCCCAGCCTTCCCAGAACCGTCCCCGAGTCCATCGCCGCCCTTTAACGGGATTGAGCCCGCTTCGCGCGCCTGCACGTCCTCTTCCTCCCCCGCCCGGGCGTCGCACTTTGTCCCGAGCCCGGAGTTGTCGCCTTCCGCATCTCCCATTATTGGGACTCCGTCCACCCGACGTTCCGAGGACACGTGGCCACGACCCTGGCGACGCTGCTGGCCGGAGCGCCGCCGCACCCGCGGCGCTTGGTCTGCCTCACCGAGGAGACCACGGAGACCTTGTTCCGCATCGGAGCCGGCGATCTCATCGTGGGAGTGTCCGGATTCACGGTGCGGCCGCCCGAGGCACGCCGCAAGGAGCGGGTGAGCTCTTTCCTCGACGCCGACTTCGAGCGCATCCTGGCGCTTCGCCCGGACCTTGTCGTCGGATTCTCGGACCTCCAGGCCGACATCGCCCGCGAACTCGTGCGACGCGGCGTGCCGGTGCTCATCACGAACCAGCGATCGGTGGCGGAGGTCTTGCAGACGATCCGGGCGGTGACGGCGATGGTGGGACGGGGCGATGACGGCGAGACGCTGGCGCACACGCTCGAGGCGAACCTCGCCCGGGTGGCGGAGGAGGCCGCTTCGCTCCCGCGGCGACCGCGAGCCTTTTTCGAGGAGTGGCCCGAGCCGCTCATTGCCGGCATCCGTTGGGTGTCAGAGCTGCTCGAGATCGCCGGCGCGGTCGACGTGTGCGCCGAGAGCCGGGCCTCTCCGGGCGCGAAGGGGCGCATCTACGACCCTGCCGACGTCGGGCCCCGGGACCCGGAGGTGGTGATCGCGAGCTGGTGCGGCAGGAGGGCGCAGCGCGAGAGGATCGTCGGCCGGCCGGGCTGGCACACGGTGGCGGCCGTTCGCGACGACCAGCTCTACGAGGTGAAGAGCGCCGTCATCCTCCAGCCTGGTCCCGCGGCCCTGACCGACGGTGTGGGTGAGCTGGCGCGAATCGTCGCCGCGGTCGCGCTCGGCGAGCGACTCCCCACGATCCGGGAAGGGGGTCTGCGGACGGCAGCGAGCGCCGGCGCGGGACCGAGCCGCTCGTGACCTTCAGCCGGCCGACCTGGCCAAGCGGGCGCTCGAGGACGCCCCGGCGACGCCTCCTTGCGCGCGGGGGTGGGAGAGGAGCGCGGCGGTCACCGCGACGCCGAGCACCGCCACCGCCAGAACGATCCGGCGCATCCGCGGCGAGCCCCTGCGATTCGCGGCCGACCCCGGCCGCCAGCGGGAGGCGGCACCGACAGGGTCCCGCAGGTCCGCCTGCAGCTCGTCGGCGCTCGCATGGCGTTCGCGCGGGTCGCGAGCGAGCGCCCGCAGGATAACCCCGGCGAGCGCGGGGTCGATGTCGGGCACCCAGCGGGAGAGCGGTATCGGAGCCTGGTGGGTCTTCGCGCGCAGCTGCGCCGCGGCATTCTCGGCCTCGTACGGCAGATGGCCGGTGACCATCTCGTACAGGACGGTGCCGAGCGCGTAGACGTCGGTCCGCGCGTCCCCCCGGCGACCGTGGATCTGCTCGGGCGCCATGTAGTCCGGCGTTCCGAGGGTACCCGAGAGCCCCGACCAGGTCAGGCGGCGCGCCGAGTCGAGAAGAGCGATCCCGAAGTCCAGCAGCTTCACCCGGCCGTCGGGAGTGAGGGTGACGTTGTCCGGCTTGAGGTCGCGGTGCACGACTCCTTCGCGATGGAGGTAGGCGAGCGCATCGCAGAGCTGGCAGGCGATGTCGCGAGCCCGGTCGACAGGTAGGGTGCCCTCCGAGCCCAGCACGGCCTTGAGCGACGGGCCTTCCACGAACTCCATCGCAAGGTACATGCGGCTCTTCTCTCGGGGCGTGAGCATCCGGACCACGCCGGGGTGGTCGAGGCGGCAGCCGATCTCCTCCTCGCGCCGGAAGCGCTCGAAGAACACCACATCGCCCTCGTACTGAGGGTGTGGGACCTTCAGCACCACGGTCTGGCGCGTCTCGCGGTCGAGCGCCTTGAAGATGGTGGCCATGCCGCTTCGCGCCACCACATCCGTGATCCGGTACTGGTCCACTTCGTCTCCCACCGATAGATCGCGCATGACTCCCTCTGTCCCGGACACGAGCAGGATCCGAGCCAACGGGCTGGCCCCCTGGAGGAGGCGACGCCCAGGGCGCGGAGCGCGCTCGGCGAGAGCCGTTCTGAAAGCGATTTCCAGGGACCTCGGGTGTGGGCAGGCGCCCGGAGCGCGGGCGATGGGCGCGCGCGCCCCACCCGTGGCTTGCAGGCTGCAAGGCTTCCGGTGGCGCTAGCATGCATTCTGACGATTTTTCGGGCGAAGGGGCGAGTTCCCGAGAACGGCAGAGCGGGCCGGGCCCCGCGCGCTTCTCCGCGATTTGCAGGATGGCCTTCCGGGCGGTGACGAGCGGGCGCCCGCTCGGCACCGGCTGGCACGGTCGTTGAAGCACACTGGGGTCCGGAGCCGCGCGGGGGCTTCGCCGGCGCCGCATCTCGCGAGGGGATGCTCCATGAAACGAACCTCCGGCCGGTCACCCTCATCCCCCCGCTGCACAGGCCCTCCGGCGCCACCGCCTCCCACCTGGGCCGCCATGTGTGATCTGCTTCGGGACGGGACCGGCGCGGGGATCCAATCCTCCTCGCCTGCCATGCTCGCGGCTGTGGACGCGCTCGCCAAGGCGTCGCAGACGAGCGTTCCGGTGCTCCTCCGCGGCGAGGGAGGGTCCGGGAAGAGCGTCTTCGCTCGAGCCCTGCACGCGCTGTCACCCCGCTCGAGGCACCCGTTCGTGACCATCGACTGCCTCGGCCTGGGAGCGGATCCGCCCCTCGCGCAGCTTCGCGGAAGGCTCGCGGAGGCTTACTCCGGAACGGTCCACCTCGAGGAGGTTGCCGCGCTCGGGGGTCGGTGGCAGGCCGAGATGTCCCTCCTCCTCGATGGGCGGCCCGCCTGCGCACCTGGCGTCGACGTCCGGGTGGTAGCGTCCACGCAGCGCGACCTCGAGGGCGCGGTGCGCGCGAACCAGTTCCGGGAAGATCTGCTGGTGGGGCTCGGCCTCGTCGAGATCCGCGTTCCGCCCCTGCGCCAGCGGCGCGAGGACGTTGTGCCCCTCGCCCGCCACTTCCTCGCCTTGTTCGCGCGGGCGGCGGGCCGGGCCGTACCGGACTTCACTCCCGCATCCGAGCGGGCCCTCGTCGACTACGGCTGGCCCGGCAACGTTCGCGAGCTGCGAAACACGATGCAGCGACTGGTCCTCCTCTCCGGCTCATCCGAGCTGGACGTAGATGCCTTGAGGGGCCACTGGTCCTCTCGCCCGGTCCGCGACCGAGGAGGCGCACCGGGTTGAGGCACGACCGCCCGATCGGCGGGAGCCGCACCTCGCCGGGAGATCCCCCGACGGGAGGCGAGAAGTCTGTTGACCCGGCGGGGAGCGCCTCTAGACTGCCGGTGCGGCGCCTCGTGCTTTCTCGTCGCCGGGCTCGGCGCTTCGCCGATGACGGCAGTTTTCCGCGCGGCGAATCGGCAACGCACTTCGGACAGCCACCTCGATGCTCAGGGAAACAACCATGAAGATGAGACCCCGCACCAGCGACGCCCTGTGGATGGCCGCCGGGGCAGCCCTCCTCGCCCTGGTCTTCGCAGCGGTGTGGCACTTTCATCAGGAGTCAAATCCGGCGGAGCAGCTCGCCTCCAAGGCCAGCCGCGTCGATCGGGTGGCACGGATGCAGCTCGCCCTCTCGTCCGCGTCCGAGGCCGAGAAGAGCGCCGTGCTGGCCGTCACCGACCAGGAGTCCCTGGCATTGGCCGACCAGGCGCGCGCCGCGACGGCGCAGGTGGAGAGCGAGCGCCAGGAGCTCGGCAAGCTGCTCGCGACCGGGGGCACCGAAAAGGAGAGGGCCCTCCTCGCCCAGTTCACCGACGCCTTCGGAAACCTCCGGCACGTCGACGCCGAGCTCCTCGACCTGGCAGTGAAGAACACCAACGTCAAGGCCTATGCGCTGGCGTTCGGGCCCACCTCCGACGCGCTCGCCGCGATGGAAGGCGCGCTCGCTCGAGTGATCGCCAAGCACGCGAACTCGCCGGACGCGAAGCAGGTGATGCTCCTCGCCTTCGGGGCCCGGGTCGCGGTTCTGCGCATCCAGACCCTGCTCGCGCCTCACATCGCAGAGGAGAGCGACGCCAAGATGGACGAGATGGAGCGTCGGATGGGCAAGGACGAGACCGAGGCCCGAAGCGACCTCGAAAACCTCGCAGCGTCGCCGAGGCTGAAGGGAGACCCGGACGTGAATGCGGCCGTCTCCAGCTTTGCTCGTTACGAGGAACTCAAGGCTCGCATCCTCGCCCTGTCGCGCGAGAACACCAACGTGCGCTCGCTCGCGCTCTCCCTGAACCAGAAGCGCAAGGCGATGATCGTCTGCCTGGACGCGCTCGGCGCCCTGAAGGAGGCCATCCTGGAGGAACCCATCGCCGGGGTGACGTACGGCAAGCCGCCCAAGCCTCGCTAGGGGTCCGAGGTATGAACCCGTCCCCGGCGACGGGTGCACCGCTCAGGCCGAGGCAACTCGCCGGGGGGGCGATTCGCCAACCGAGCGCTCGCCCTAACAGTTTTATTTAATCATATTAGCTATTTATATCTCACGAGCGGACGCGAGAAGTTGTCGCCGCCCCGGGTCGCTCGGTTGACGGAGCCACCTTTTCGCAGTATTGAAGCCGGGCTAGGTGAATATGAATTCAGAATCTGCAAGACCGGTTCGCCTGCGGGAACGGCTGCGCGGTGAGACCCAGGCGGCGATTCTCGCCGCCGCGGAGCAGGTCTTTGCCGAGGAAGGGATGGACCGCGCCCGGATGGAATCCATCGCGGCGCGAGCGGGCGTGGCGGTCGGGACGCTCTACAACCACTTCGAGGACCGGGAGGCGCTGCTCTCGGCGCTCGTGGGCGACCACCGCACCGCCCTGCTCGCGCGACTCGACCAGGCCCTCGCCGCTGGAGAAGGTCAGCCTTTCGAGGAGGCGCTGGGCTCGTTCCTTCGCGCCCTCTTCGAGCACTGGGCCGCCCATCAGGGTCTCCTCTCGCTGCTCTTCCAGGCCGAGCGTCCGGCGACCTCCGCCCGGGGCCGCTGCGCCATCCTCGACGAGGTCGTCCGTCGCGCCGAGGCGATCCTTCGGCGAGGCCGATCGGAAGGCCTGTTGCGAGCCGACGAGGCCAACCTCCAGGGAGCCGTGCTCGTGTCTATGGCGCGCGGAGTCCTGGTGAAGGAGATCCTTCGCGACGGCGGAGACGTGCGCGTCGACAACGCCGAGCGGGTCCTGGAGATCTTCCTCCGGGGCGCCGGGAGATAGCGTTGGTCGAGGCTCTTCCAGTAGCGGCGATCGCGCCGCCCGCGCCTCGGGTGAACAAGTGGCTCGTGACTGTCTCGGTGTCCTTCGGGACCCTGATGGGCGCGATCGACTCCTCCATCGTCAACGTCGCGCTACCGCAGATCCGCGGCGCGGTGGGCGCCACCATCCAGGAAATCACCTGGATCACCACCGGCTTCGCGATGGCCACCGTCATCGTCATGCCGCTCACCGCCTTCCTGGGCCGGTTCTTCGGCCAGAAGCGCGTCTACCTGGCGAGCCTGCTGCTCTTCGTAGCGGGTTCCGCCCTGTGCGGGGTGGCGCGGACACTGCCCCAGATCGTCGTCTTCCGGGTGCTCCAGGGACTCGGGGCCGGCGCGCTCCAGCCCACCGAGCAGGCGATCCTGCGCCAGACCTTCCCGCCCAAGGAGCAGGGCATGGCCATGGCGCTGTTCGCGATGGCGGTCATGCTCGGCCCTGCGATCGGCCCCACGCTCGGCGGCTACATCGTCGACAACTACCATTGGTCCTGGATCTTCTTCATCAACCTCCCGGTCGGGCTGCTCGGCTTTCTCATGGTGACGCGGTTCGTCCACGAGCCCGACGATATCCGAGAGGCGAACCGTGCCGCCGCGGCCGCCCAGCGCCGCAACCTCGACTGGCAGGGCATCGCCCTCCTCGCCACCGGACTCGCCGCGCTCCAGTACGTGCTCGAGGAGGGGCAGCAGGACGATTGGTTCGACTCGCGGCTCATCGTCGGCTTGTCGGTGGTCGCGGTCGTGGGGCTCGTCTCCTTCGTCTGGCGCGAGCTCACCGCTCCGGCCCCGGCCGTCAATCTCCGGCTCTTCCGGGACCCGGTATTCACCTCCGGCACGCTGGTGGGATCGGTGATGTTCGCCATGCTGATGGCAAGCATGTTCCTCCTGCCCGTGTTCATGCAGGAGCTGCTGGGCTTCACTGCCACCCAGTCCGGGCTGGCGCTCATGCCCCGCGTGCTCGTCATGATGGCCACCACCCCGTTCGTCGGAAAGATCTACAACCGCGTCTCCCCCCGTCTCTTGGTGGCGATCGGGGTGGTGATGGTCTCGGCCGGGTCCTTCGCCCTCGGGCGGGTCACGCTGCAAACGACCTCGTCGGGCATCGTCGAGGCCATCCTCATCCAGGGAGCGGGGTTCGCCTTCCTCTTCGTCCCCCTCACCACGGCGGCCCTCTCCAACGTGCCCCGGGCGAAGCTCTCCGACGCCACCGGGCTGAACTCGCTACTCCGCCAGATCGGCGGCTCGGTCGGCCTCGCCATATTCGCCACCCTGCTCTCCCGCGACACGGCGCAGGCCCGCCACGCCGTTGTCGCCCACTTCAGCGCCGTGCGGCCGGAGGTCATGGCCCGACTCTCGCAGCTGCAGGCCTTCTTCGCCTCCAGGGGCTACGACCTCACCAGCGCCAAGAACGCCGCCGTCCAGGCGCTCGAGGGCACCGTCGCACAACAGTCGACGGTGCTCGCCTTCGAGCAGGTGTTTCACCTTGCCGGGATCGTCTTCCTCGCCGTCCTCCCACTTCTCTTGTTCCTCAAGGTCCAACGCGCCGATGCGAAGGACAAACCCCACGTCGAAATCGAGATGAGCTGAACATGACCCCCGTATCCCCCGCCCCCAGCGCACCCCCAGACCGCTCGCAACCCGAGCCCCTTCGCCCGGCGGAGAGTCGCAGGCAGGCGGCTCCGCGAAGGCGGCTGCTCGCTTACGCGGCCCTCGCCGCCTTGACCGCTGCAGCCGTCGGCTATGGCGTCTATTGGTACGCGACGCGGTTCGACGTGACCACCGACGATGCTCAGGTCGAGGCCGACGTTGTCCCCCTGGCGCCCCGGGTGAGTGGTGAGGTGGCGCGCGTCCTGGTCCAGGACAACCAGTCGGTCCACAAGGGCGATCTCCTCCTGGTGATCGACCACGCCGACCTGGCGGCCAAGGTTCGGCAGGCCGAGGCCGAGCTCGAGACCGCACGCGCCCAGGCGACAGCCGCCGATGCCCAGGTGGCGGCCGCGGAAGCAGGCCTGCGCCGCGCCGGCGTGGAGGCGGAGAAGGCCGAGATCGACCTGGAACGGGCGGAGCAGCTTCGCAAGGGCGACGCCATTCCCCCGGACAAGCTCGACACGGCCAAGGCCACCGGTGGGATTAGCCGCGCCGGGGTGGCGAGCGCGCGGGCCCAGTACGCTGCCGCCCGGGCGCAGGAGCGGCTGGCGCGCGGCCGCGTCAAGGCGGCCGAGGCTTCCCTGGAGCTTGCCCAGTTGCAGCTCTCCTACACCAAGATCTGGGCGCCCGCGGACGGGGTGGTTTCGAAACTCGCGGTCCACGAGGGGCAGCTGGTGGCGCCAGGCCAGCCGCTCGCCGAGCTGGTCCCGAGCGACGACTACGTGGTTGCGAACTTCAAGGAGACGCAGGTGGGCGCCATGCTGCCCGGCCAACGGGCGGTGGTGGAGGTCGACGCCTATCCGGGCGTGAAGCTCGAGGGAACGGTGGAGAGCCTCTCGGGAGGCACCGGTGCCCGCTTCTCCCTCATCCCTCCGGACAACGCCTCCGGGAACTTCGTCAAGGTGGTGGAGCGCGTCCCGGTTCGTATCGCCTGGGCGAAGCCGCCGCCCGCCAATGTCCACCTGCGGGCCGGGCTATCGGCCACCGTCACCGTGCGAACCCGGTAGGCGCTCCGCCACTCTCGGCCGCACGCGGCCCGGATGAGGAGGCACCGGCAAGGCTCGAGCCGGCGCAGCGCTCGGCATCGACGAGACCGTGCTCGAACGGAGGCGCTCGGCCTCGAGCGCGACCTGCGTCGGGAGACCGAGCCGCGCCCCCTCGGCGGCCCTCTCCACCTCGAGGCCGGCCCTCGACGCTCAGGCCGGACTGCGGAGGCGCGGGCCGCGGGGCCCGGCTATGGGTGGATCGTGGCCCGCTTCTCTGACCGGACCCCGAAGAGCGTCCCGGGCGACCTCTTCGTCGACACGTCCTGTATCGCCTGTGACACCTGTCGGCGCATCGCGCCATCGGTGTTCGGCGGCGGCGAGGACGATCGATCCTTCGTGCTGCGCCAGCCGGACGACCCCTCGGGCCGGCTCCGAGCGCTGATGGCGCTCGTCTCCTGCCCCACTTCCTCGATCGGCACGGTCCGCAAAGGAGGCGTGGCGGCGGCGGCAGCGGCGCTTCCGGAGGAGGTCGCCCCGGGGGTGTTCGGCTGCGGCTATGCCGCCGAGGCTTCCTACGGCGCGGCCAGCTGGCTGCTCGCCCGACCTCACGGCAACGTGCTCATCGACTCGCCCCGTGCGGCTCGCCCTTTGCTCGCACGGATCCGCGAATTGGGCGGCGTGCGGTGGATGTTCCTCACCCATCGGGACGACGTGGCCGACCATGCCCGCTTTCGTGTGGCATTCGGCTGCGAGCGCGTTCTCCACGCCCGGGACGTGACCGGCGAGACCGCCACCGTCGAGAGGAAGCTGGAGGGCTACGCGCCCGTTCCCCTCGCCGACGACCTGCTCGCCATACCGGTACCGGGTCACACCGCGGGGTCGGCGGCGCTCCTATGGAAGGACACCTACCTCTTTACCGGGGATCACCTGTGGGGCGACAGCCGCGGCCGACTGGGCGCCTCCCGTTCGGTGTGCTGGTGGGACTGGGACGCGCAGGTGCGCTCCCTGGAAAGGCTCCTCGAGTTCCGGTTCCGATGGGTCTTTCCCGGCCACGGCCGGCCGGTCGGGCGCGACACGGCCGAAGAGATGCGGCGCGACCTTCGTACCCTCGTCCGACATCTCGGCGAGATGTAGGCGGCCCCCCGCACGCGCCCAACAGCGGCGCCAAGCGCTCTTCCCTCTCGACGGCGTGCAGGCCCGGTTGCCCTACGCGAGCCGGCCCGAGAGCGGCCTCGACGCCCACATCTGCTTCGACGAGATGTTTTCGAGACGGAGCGCGCTCTAGACCGCGAAGACGCGGCAATCGCCGCCTTGCGGGCCCGCGCGGGTCTTCGGCTCGCCCGGGTCCTTGCCTCGAGGCGCGGGAGCGATATGACCTCCACGATCCGTAGGTTCGCGGAAGGCGCTTCCGGAGCCCGAGGAGAGGAGACCATCATGGGACAGCGCATGCTCGCCACCGGGTTCCTGGGGCTCGCTTTCACCTTGTCGAGCGGGGCCGCGCGGGCGGCTGCCGAGGAACTCGTGATGCCCCCGGCGGGTGCCAAGATGCTCCTCGAGTTTAGAGCGGACGGCGTCCAGATCTATGTCTGCGAGTCGAAAGGCCAGGCGCACGCCTGGAGATTCGTCGGCCCAGAAGCGGCGCTCTTCGACTCCGAGGGGCGCCAGGTGGGTACCCATGGGTCCGGGCCGAGTTGGAAGCTTTCGGACGGATCGTCGGTGATCGGGGAGAAGGCCGCGCAAAGCGCCTCTCCGGACGGGCACTCGATCCCGTGGCTCCTTCTCAGGGTCAAGGCGCACGAGGGCAAGGGCAGGCTCGATGCCGCCTCGTGGATCCGCCGTTTCGAAACGCGTGGGGGTGCGGAGCCCGCCGGCGGCTGCGACGCGGTCCACGCCGGGGAGTCGGCGCGCATGCGTTACTCGGCGACCTACCAGTTCTTCGGGTCGTGAGCACCTACCGTGGGTCTCATGGAGGTGGCTCGCGCCCGAGGCGGTCCGGAACCGCCTCCGTGGCACAAGGCACGCAGCCGAACCGTGCCCGGCGCGAGCAACCGCGCTTCCCACAACCGCCCTTCGCGCTTCACTCGCGGGGAGCGTTGGGCGTACGGTATCGGAGCGCCCGGGCCCGCATTGGAAGGGCGAGGGAGCCTCACGGGTGCCGAGCATCGAGTACAACTTCGACGGCCTCTGCGGGCCGACGCACAACTACGGCGGCCTTTCTCCCGGCAACGTGGCCTCGATGGCGCACGGGGGTACCCATTCGAATCCCCGTGCCGCGGCCCTGCAGGGGCTCGGGAAGATGAGGTTCGTGCACGAACTGGGTGCGGGACAGGCCGTCTTGCCGCCGCAGCCTCGCCCGAGTCTTCGGACCCTGCGAAGCCTGGGGTTCGGGGGAACGGACGAGGAGGTGCTCTCCCGAGCGGGGAGAGACGCCGAGCACCTCTTGCGGCTGTGCTCGAGCGCGTCGGCCATGTGGGCGGCGAACGCGGCCACCGTAGCGCCGTCCTCGGACACGGCAGATGGACGTGTTCACTTCACGGTCGCGAACCTGTCCGCGATGTTCCACCGCTCCATCGAGGCGGAGGAGACGAGCGCGGTGCTACGTGCCATCTTCTCGGACGACAGACATTTCGCCGTCCACGCGCCCCTACCCGGATCGCCCCATCTCGCGGACGAGGGAGCCGCCAATCATCTGCGGCTGTGCTCCAGCCAGGGAGCCGCACAGGTGTTCGCCTGGGGCCGAAGGGCATGGGGGGACGGGTCCGGCCCTTCGAGGTTCCCGGCGCGCCATACCCTCGAGGCGAGCCAGGCGGTCGCGCGCCTGCATCTGCTCCGTCCGGAGCGTACCCTGTTTGCGCGCCAGGATCCGGAAGGGATCGACGCCGGCGCCTTTCACACCGACGTCCTGGCCGTAGGGCAGGGCCCGTTTCTCATGCTCCACGAACGCGCATTCGCTGATCGAGAGGGGCTCCTCGCCGGGCTGCGGTCGATCCTCGGGGACGAGTTCCAGCCCACCCTCGCCTCCGAAGCGGAGCTCCCTCTGGCGGATGCCGTCCGTGCTTACCCCTTCAACTCCCAGCTCTTGGGCGCTCCCGATGGCAGGATCGTCCTGCTCGCCCCCGAGGAGGCGCGCGAGAACGAGAGGGCGCGCGCCTTCCTGGACCGGGTGCGGTCGGAGGCCAAGGTGGTCTCCCACGTGTCCTACCTCGACGTGAATCAATCGATGAGGAACGGCGGGGGCCCTGCCTGCCTGCGCTTGCGGGTGGTCCTCGACGACGAGGAGGTCCGGGCGGTGCGGGCGAGCGTGTTCTTCACGCCGGCGCTCCACGACCGCCTCGGCGACTGGGTGGTGCGCCACTATCGCGACCGGCTCTGTCCCGCCGACCTCCGGGACCCCGCACTCGCCCGCGAGGGGCTCGTGGCGCTCGACGAGCTGACCCGAATCCTCGGCTTGGGAAGCGTCTACGATTTCCAGCGGTAGACGACCGTTCACGGTCCCGCCAGTCGCGCCGCGGACCTCAGGTTGTTGGCACCGAGCTCCTCGCACCACCGCTCGAAGCTTGCGGGCGGGATGCCCCGCCAGCGCAGGTCCTCGAGCGACTCCCGGAGCGGGACATCGGTTACCAGTGTCGCCAGGCGCCGGTAGAGCAGGGCCTCGGCATGGCTCCGCCCAAGCTCGGACGCGAGCCGCGCGGCGCCCCGAATTCCCTCGGGCCACCGCTCCGGTTCTTTCGGGATCCGCTCGAGGTGGAGATGCTCCCCCAAGAGTCTCGAGGCGGTCTTCTCCCCGAAGCCGGGGATCCCCGGAATGCCGTCGGCCTCGTCGCCGACGAGCGCGAGGAAGTCGGGGACGCTCTCCGGTCGGATCCCCCGGCGCACCCGGAGACCCTCCTCGTCGATCTCCTTGTTCCTCAGCCGGTCGACCTGCACCACTCGTTGGCCGGCCAGGCACTGTCCTAAGTCCTTGTCGGGCGTGAGGATGCGCACCTGCTCCACCGTGTTCCGGAAGAGCGCGGCGCCGGTGGCGAGGGCGTCGTCCGCCTCGAAATCCCGCATCGACCACACCGTCACGCCCAAGGCCCGCACGGCCTCCTCCGCGGCGTCGAACTGGGCGAGCAACTCGGGCGGGACTCCCTCCTCGGTCTTGTAGCCCGGCCAGAGGTCGTTGCGGAACGATCGGATGGGGTTGTCGAAGGCAACTGCCACGTGAGAGACGGCCTCGCGCTCGTCGCGGAGCAACGCCAGCATCGATGAGGCGAGCCCCACGGTGGCCTTCGCCTCCCATCCCGCTGCGGAGAGGTGGCGAGGGCGCTTGGAGAAGTGGGCTCGGAACAGCTCGAAGGTACCGTCGACGAGGTGCAGTCTCATGAGTCCTCCTTCCCGCACCTCGCGAGGGGCAAGCGCTCACGACTCCCTAACGGGGCTTGTGAGTCGTCGCACCCGCCGAGCGAGCGGGCGACGGTCTCGGCCACTGCTCCAAGGCCCGCCGCTCGCGAGTCTTCTCCCACGGCGCGGAGGACCACGCCGCGCCGTCACCGCAGGCCTGGGTACGGGGCCTTGGCACCCACGCTGAAGCCCGGAAAGAACAGGATCGAGCCGGGCGCAGCCGACGATCGTGGCGCGACACCTTCGGCAAGTACCAGCCGCGAGTCGGTCTCGACGGCGAGCTCGTGCTGCTCTCGAACCGCTCCCGACAACCCGGGCGCGGCCGCGAGGTCGACGCGTCACCATAACTGGGGCGGGTGGCGGAGGCGAGCCGTGCCCGGGGCGCCTCGACGCGCGGGCGGCGCGCACCGCTCACCTTCCGAGGAGCGCTCCCTGCAGGGCCTCCAAGCCATCGTCGAGCGGCTTTGGTCCGAGCCAGTTGCGGAAGAGGGCGTCGGCGAAGGACTTTCCTTCGACGGTGACCGGCGGGCCCGCGTCGACGCCGACGACGCTGCCCTGGCCTGGGATGTAGGTCACCGAGAGGACCTGCCCCTCCCTGACCTCTTCGGGGATCGCCGGCTCGAGGAGCTTCAGCTTCGGAAGGAGTTCGGCGAGCTGGTCCTTCGAATTCGACTCGAAGCCGCCCTTCAGCGCCTCAAGGATCTTCGCTCGGGCGACCCCGCGAAGGTAGGTCAGGCGTACCGCCTTGGGCTGGTCGAGCGCCACGATAGAGGCGGGGTCGTTCATCTTCCTCGGCAGGTAGAGCGCGCCCACGTAGACTTTGACCTTCAGGAAGACCCTCGACCCCGGCGTCGCCGCGTGATCGTGGTGTCGGTTGACGCTATCGACCGTCCGAACGCCGGCTCCGTTGAGCAGGAGCGCCGTCCCGTCCACCACGATCGACGCCGGGACCGCCACCCCGGCGACGTCGGCGGTGCGCGCCGGGAGGGCGACGACGAGCAGCGCAGCGGCGAGGCTTCGCATGGGTCACTTTCGGACGGCCGGCGAGGTGTTCCTGGCCGGCAGTCGTTGTAACGAGGGCTCGGTGCGCCCGCAGCGCTCATCGCCGCAGGCAAGTGGGGAGCCGGTTCGGCCCTACCCCTCGGGGTCCGGATCCGCGTCGCCTCGGGTGAGCACTCGAGAGCCAGCCTTCGACCGCCCCGGCCCTCGCTCGAGCGATGCCCGCTCCCCGCACGAGGCATCCAGAAACCCGCTTGGAGAAGGTGGTCGTGGGGTCCGATCGCGGATACGCTCCTCCTTGTCACCGCCCTGCCTGGGCGAGGCGGGCGCGGCCGCCCACGGGGTGCTCGCAGATCCCCGAGGTGGTAGAGACTGGGCTCCGATGAACGGAGCCGTCGCCCGCGCAGGGCGGGGCGCGGAGGGCCGAGCTTGGAGACACCCGCAGCGAGCGGCAAGGAAGGGCAGCCATTGGTCGCAAAAGACCAGAATCGCGAGGCCGACCCTCGGGGAGCTCCGCCCGCGGGAGGGGCCGGGCGCCGGAACTTCGAGACATGGGTTACCTCTGCCTTCATCCTGGCGCTCGGCTGGACGATCGCCGTGGCGGTGTACGTCACCGCCACCCCGGTCGTGAACGATGACCTCGTCGACGACTGGGAGCACTCCCGACGATACATGCTGGACCTCGAGCGCATCGGCGGCAGGGCCGCCGTCTTCGGAACCGAGGTGAACCAGTGGGTGGCGGGCCTGTGGCAGGGGCGATCGCTCGCCTACACCATCGCGTTCGTCACCGCCGCCGTGGCGCTCGCCTACTTCCTCGCGGCCCGATCGCGCGCCCGCTATCGTGGAAAGCATCCTGAGTCGCCGATATAGGGCGCGCGCGGGGTGCGCCACCGCAGCCCCGGAAGCGCCGCCATGCCCCTGACACTGTTCGCCGGTTTGCGGGCCACCACATCGCGCGCGGCGATTCGCGACGCGGTGGCGGGCGTGAGCCTGGCCTCGATGAGCGTCCCTCAGGTGCTCGGTTACGCCCGCATCGCCGGCATGCCCGTCGTCACCGGGCTCTACGCTGCGCTCCTGCCGGTGCTCGGGTTCGCCATCTTTGGCTCGTCGCGCCACCTCGTGGTCTCGGCGGACTCGGCCACCGCGGCCATCCTCGCCGGATCCCTCGGCCCCATGGCGACCCCCGAAGGCGCGAGGTACCTGGCGCTGGCGGGAATGGTCGCGCTGCTCACCGCTGGCCTCCTGCTCGTCGCGCGACTTTTCAAGCTCGGGTTTCTGGCGGACTTCCTCTCGCGCACGGTGCTCGTCGGGTTCCTCACCGGCGTGGGTCTGCAGGTGGCCGTCGCCATGCTGGGCGACATGGTGGGCGTGACGATCCACTCGGCGCGCACCCCCGTGAAGCTTTGGGAGGTGCTGCGGGGCATCCCCGGATGCCACGTCCCTACGCTCGCCCTCTCCGCCGTGGTCGCGGGCAGCATTCTCGCCGGGCGGCGCCTGTTCCCGCGGGTTCCGGTCGCGCTCCTCGTGGCGGTGGGCGCAATCGCCGCCAGCGCCAAGTTCTCGCTCGGGCAGCGCGGGTTCGCTCTCATCGGGCCGGTCGCGGGAGGGACGCCCTCGCTGGGCCTTCCCCAAGTGACGTGGCACGAAGCCCTCGCCACCTTGCCGGTGGCTGCCGCCTGCTTCTTCATGATCGTGGCCCAGAGCGCCGCCACCTCCCGGGCCTTCGCGGAGCGCCTCGGCGAGCGGGTGGACGAGGACGGCGACCTCCTCGGCCTGTCCGCCGCAAACGCCGCAGCCGGGGTGAGCGGGGCTTTCGTCGTGAACGGAAGCCCCACCCAGACCGCCATGGCGGCCCAAGCCGGTTCTCGCAGCCAGGTGGCTCAGCTCTCCTTCGCCGGCACCGTGCTGGTGGTACTGCTCGCCTTAACCGGACCCCTCCAGTTCCTGCCGTGCTGCATCCTGGCGAGCGTGGTGTTCACCATCGCGGTCGGCATGATCGACCTGGCCGGCCTCCGCGACATCCGCCGCGAGAGTCCCGGTGAGTTCTCGCTCGCCGTGCTCACCGCCGCCGCCGTGGTCGCGATCGGCGTGGAGCAGGGGATCCTGCTCGCCATCGCCCTGTCGCTCGGCAGGCACGTGCGTCACAGCTACCGCCCGCACACTGCGGTGTTTCTCTGGTACGCGAGCGGCCAGAGAGAATGGGTGCCCGCGACCCCGGGCGCACAGACCGAGCCGGGGCTCATCGTGTACCACTTCGGCGCCGACATCTTCTACGCCAACGTCGGGCGCTTCGCCGACGAGGTCCGCGCGCTGGTGGATCGCGCGCCGGTTCCGGTGCGTTGGTTCGTCGTCGATGCGAGCGCCATCACCGACATCGACTACACTGGCGCCCGATCGCTGAGGATTCTCATCGGAGAGCTCCAGCAGCGGGCCGTCGCGCTCGTCTTCGCCCGCGTCTCGCCGGATCTGCGCTCCGACATGGACCGGCACGGGATCACGGCTGCGATCGGGGAGGCCAGCATTTGCGGGACGCTTCACGAAGCGTTCGCCGCGGCGCACGGGGGTTCGCCCGACCTCGTTCCGCGGTAGAGCTCCGCGATCGGCCCCTTCGCTGGCAGGCTTTCCGGCCCAAGGGTAAACACCCGCTTGCCGGGGGCGGCCGGGTCTGCCCCGGACCACCGGCATCCCCCGGGGTAGAATGGCCGGAAGGAGGTGGACATGAAGCCCGAGATCGACCGGACTCTCCGAGCCGCGGACCTGCGCGGTTGGAAGGAGATCGGCATCGAATACCGGAACCGCGAGATCCCGGTTCGGGTTCCGGGTGGGTGCGTCACGCTGGGGATGAAGGAAGTGAAACCGCTCGCGGATCCCCGGCGGGCGATCCAGGAGGCGATGGAGCGCCCCGTCGGGACTCCCCCGCTCCGGGAGATCGTGCGCGCCAAGGGAAGGGATCCCGCTGCTCTCACGGTCTGCATCGCGACCTCCGACATCACCCGCCCGGTCCCCTACAAGGGCGACGCGGGCATCCTGCACCCGCTGCTCGATGCGCTGCGGGGCGCCGGCGTCCGGCCAGAGAACGTGACGCTGCTCGTGGGCACCGGGACGCACCGACCGAGCACGGCCCAGGAGAAGGTGACCATGTTCGGCGCCGACGTCGCCACGGCCTACCGAATCGTCGACCACGCGTGCGACGACGACGACAACCTGGTCCAGGTGGGCAAGACGCGAAGCGGCACCGACATCCTGGTGAACCGAATCTTCGTGGAGGCCGATCTGCGCATCGGGACGGCGCTCGTCGAGAGTCACTTCATGGCCGGTGTCTCGGGGGGGCGAAAGGCGGTCTGCCCGGCGCTGGTGAGCCGGAAGACCATCGAGCGCTTCCACAGCGCCCAGTTCCTCGACTCTCCCCGGGCGACCAACCTGGTCCTCGAGGGAAACCCTTGCCACGAGGAGGCCGTCGAGATTGCCCGGCGCGTTGGCGTCGACTTCATCGTCAACACGGTCCTCGACCGCAGCATGGCGCTCGTGGGCGTCTACACCGGCGACTTGGAACGCTCGCACGAGGTCGCCTACCGCCAGGTGAAGGGATTCGCGGCCGTCCCCATCGACCACGAGTACGACATCGTCCTCACGCACGGTGGGTACGTCGGCATCAACCACTATCAGAATGCCAAGGCCTGCTGTAACGCGCTGCCGGCCGTGCGCACGGGCGGGGTGGTCATCCTGGCGGCGTGCGAGCGGGACGGGGACCCCATCGGACCGATCACCTACCGGACGTTGCTCCACCTGCTCAAGCTCCAAGGCTGGGAAGGCTACCTGCAGACGCTCCTGTCCCCCTCGTGGAGGTTCACCCGGGACCAGTGGGAGCCCCAGATGTGGGGCAAGGTGCTGCAGAAGGTGGGCGAGGAAGGGCTCATCTACTGCTCCTCCGTCATCCCGGCCCCGGAGGCGGAGATCGTCCCCGGGCGCATGGGATGGGAGTTCATCGGAGACGAGGCCTACTCCGACGACATGGAGCGCACCCGGGCCATGGTCCAGAACGCCGTCGTCGCCTCGGTGCATCATCCCCGCTGGCGCGGCGCAGTGCCCTCCATCGCGTTCGTGCGCGAGGGGCCTTACGCCGTCCCGGTCCGCGAGCCTCGGTGAGCGGAGGGGGCCTGGGCGGCTTTGAGGCGTTTCCCGTCAGGCGAGCGCCAGCGGCGGCCCGACTGGGAACTCCGTCCGCTCCGGCCCGGCGAGGGGTAGGACCACGGTGAAGGTGCTTCCTTCGCCCACCTTCGACCGCAGCTCGATCCGGGCCCCCAGGGCGGCGCTCAGCTGGCGCGCCAGCGCGAGACCGAGGCCGACTCCGGGAACGTGCTTGGACTCGATGAGCTCCAACTGCTCGAACGGCTCGAAGATGCGTGCCTGCTCTGCCTCGGGGATCCCGGCTCCCGAGTCGCCGACCTCGACGCGCTGTTCCGCGGGACCCGCGGAGATCCGGACGCGCACCCAGCCGGCCGAGGTGAACTTCACCGCATTCCCCACCAGGTTCGCCACGATGATGCGGACAAACCTCGGATCGGTGTGGACGCTGCCGAGCTCCGTCGGCACCTCCACTGACAACTCGATCCCCTTCGCGTCCGCTTGCGGCCGAATCTCCTCGATGGTCTCGTGGACGACGCGCCGAAGATCCGTCGGCTCCCGATGCAGCACCACCCGTCCGCTCGCGATGCGCGCCTGCTCGAGCAGGGCCTCGACTAGGGTGGCGAGCCGACTGGCGGCGGCGACGATGCGCGGCACCGCGCTCCGGGCGCGCTCGCTCGGATCCGGGTCTCTCTGCAGGAGCTGCGCCTGAAGCTGGACCGCGGTGAGCGGCGTCCGCAGCTCGTGAGACACCAGGGCGAGGAAGCTTGCTTTGGCGCGGCTGGCACGCTCGGCCTCTTCGCGGGCGATCCGCGTCGCCTCGAGCGTCACCTCGAGCTGGCGCTTCCGGGAGCCGACCTCCTGGGCGAGCGTCTCCAGGTCTCGCGCCTGGGAGTCCACCTCCCGGCGGAGCAGATCGCGTGCGCGTTTGACGGCGACGGGCCCCATCACCCGCGCGCGTAGCTCGTCCGCCGAGAAGGGCTTCATCACGTAGTCCTGGACGCCCTCGCGGAGGAGGCGCACGCGCAGGCTCTCCTCGGCTCTGGCGGTGAGCACAACGACGGGGAGGTCGTCGAACTGGGGGTCTCGCCGGAGCTCCCGCACCAGCTCGTCGCCACCGCCTCCGGGCATCATGATGTCGGTGAGGACGAGGTCGGGCCGCAGCCGCCGGGCCTGGTCCAGTCCCTCCCTGCCCCCGGACGCCAGCGCCACCGAGACCTCCGGGGTGAGGACGTCGCGGATGAACCCGCGCATCTCGGGGTTGTCCTCCACCACCAGGACGAGCGGCGCGCCGGGGCGCTCGCTGGGCTCCGGCTGCTCGGGCGCGCGCAGCCCCTCGAGCACGTCTCGCGCGTCGAGCGGAGGCTCGGGGGCGAGCGCGCCCGAAGCGAGCTTGGCCTCCGGGATGTGGATGCGGAACAGCGCCCCGCCCTCGGGAGCGTCGTCAATGGAGATCTTCCCCTTGTGCAGCTCCACGAACTCCTTGGCGATGGCGAGCCCGAGACCGGTTCCCCCCGGGTGCCCCGCCGAGTCGAGCTGCTGGAACCGCACGAACACGTCTTCGCGGTGCTGAGGAGGAATTCCGGCCCCGCTGTCGGCTACCTCCAAGACGAGACCGCCACCTGTTCCCTCTCGCTCGTCGCTTTCCCGCACCGCCACGCGAATGGTGCCCTCCGCGGGCGTGAACTTGAACGCGTTCGAGAGCAAGTTCAGGAGGATGCGTTGGAACTTGACCGGGTCCAACTTGCAAGGCAACGAGTCCGGGGCGCTCACGATGAGGCGGATCCTGCGTTCGATCGCCGCCTGCTCGAAGTTGGACGTCAACGCGCGGATCAGGCGAGCCACATCGACGGGCGCCGGGTCGGCGGCCATCTGACCGGCCTCGAGCTTGGCTACGTCGAGCAGGTCGGTCACGTGCCTGAAGAGGGTGCGGGCGTTTCTTGCGATGACCTCCAGGTCCGCGCGCACCGGGCTGCCCGGGGCCGCCGCGGTGATGAGCTTCTCGACCGGCCCCAGGATGAGCGCCAGCGGAGTCCTCAGCTCGTGGCTGACGTTGGTGAAGAAGCGCTTCTGATCGGCCAGGAGCCTCTCCAGCTCGGTGTGCAGGCGGGCGCGCTCCTCCTCGGCGTGCTTGCGGTCCGACACATCTCGGATGGCGGTGATGGCGAGCGTCCCCTCCTCGGCCTCTAGCGGGCTGAGGCTGATCTCCGCCGGGAACTCGGTCCCGTCCTTTCGCAATCCCAGGAGCTGGAGCTCACCGGCTCCCATGGGTCGCGCCCGTGGGTCGTGGAAGTATCGCGACCGATGGCCTCGATGGGAGCCGCGAAACCGCTTGGGGATGAGGGCCTCGACGAGTTGGCCGAGGAGCTCGGAGCGCGTGTAGCCGAAGAGCTTCTCGGTCTGGGCGTTGACGAGGACGATGTGGCCCCGAGCGTCCGCGATCACCATGGCGTCGGGCGCAGCCTCGAGCAGACCGCGGAACTTCGACTCCACGCGCCTGCGCACGCTGATATCTCGGATCGCGGTCACGGCGAAGACCCCGTCCTCCGTTTCCAGCCAGCTCAGACTGATCTCGGCAGGGAACTCGGTGCCATCCTTGCGCAACCCGAAGAGCTCGAGACCTCCGACGCCCATGGGGCGCGCCCGCGGGTCCTGGAAGTAGCGGTGGCGATGCGCGGGATGGGAGTCCCGGAAGCGGGGGGGAATGAGCACTTCCACCGCCCGGCCCAAGAGCTCGCTCGCGGCGTAGCCGAAGAGGGTCTCCGCCTGCGCGTTCACGAGGACGATCCTGCCCAAGCGGTCCACGACGACCGTAGCGTCGGGCGCCGTTTCGAGCATGGCCTTGAGCGTCGGCGGGATACTGGGGCCGTCTGGACTCATGTTCCTCGAATCCCGGCTCGCGCAGGCTAGGCGAGACTTCCAAGGGATCTAGGCGGGTTTCGGCCGGATGCAACGTCAGCAGACTTCGGGCTCTTCTGGACCCACGCGCTCGCCGAGCGCCCCGGACCCGCGGCTGGAGAGACACCGGTCGACGCGAAGACACCGCGCCGGCTACGCTGGAGTGAGTGAGTGGGGCTCCCAGAGGTGTGGCGATTCTCCTCTCCGTCGCCGCGGCGGCCTGCGCGCCCGCGCCTGGGGGCCTTCCAGGCCCCGTGCCCTTCGTTCACCGGCTGCCGCCTTGGGCTCCCGTGGGGGGCATTACCCTCGGGAGGCACGTGTTCCTCAAAGACTCGCAGCGGAATGCGATCGGTATCGGCCACGAGCTCGTGCACGTCCGCCAGCAGTCCCGGCAGCCGCTCTGGTTCTGGGTGAGCTACCTGGCGTCGTCGCGCTGGCGCTTGCGCTGGGAGGCCGAGGCCTATGCCGTGCAAGCGCGCGCCGGGTGTCCGGTGGAGGGGGAGCACGGCCTGGCCGCCTACCTGTCGGGACGGGCCTACCTGTGGCCGGCGACCGCGGAGGAGGCGGCCCGAGAGATCCACAGTTTCGAGTAGGATCTCGCGGGGAAGCCAAGGCTCCACCGCCATCTCGGGCCGGGCTTCCCCGCCCGGTGGCTGGGTGCGAACAGGGTTAGCTACCGCGCCTGCGCCGCACCGTGATCGACTCCCCGCCGATGCCCCAGTTGTCGGTCTCGACCTCGTCGATGACCACCACGGTCGTCGCCGGATTCTTCCCCAGCTTGTCGCGCAGGAGTTCGGTCACCCCGCGGATGAGCTCGGCCTTTTGCTGCTGCGTCGCACCCTCTCGGGTGATCTTGATGTTCACGTACGGCATGCGTCCTCCCTATCGGGCTGGGTCGGGGTCAGAGACGGTCATCGCGGCCGGTACGGCCAGCACCGCGCCCCCGATGGCCACCGCGCCTGCGGCGGCGAGCACACCCGGGGTGGCGCTGCCGAGGCGCTGCGACAGGGCTCCGGACAGGAGCGGACCGAGCACCTGTCCGACCCCGTACACCGCGGTCAAGGTGCCGACGATCCGGCCGGGGGCCGCCGGGGCCAGGCTTCGCCCCGCATCCATGGCGAGCGTGGTGATCCCCATGAACGTGCCTCCGAAGAGCGCCGCACCCGCCAGGGCCGCCGACGCCGACGCGGAGAGGCAGGGGAGGGCCATTCCCACCGCCTGCAGCAGGTAGGCGGTCGCGAGCGCCCGTCGAGTTCCCATGCGCCGACCGGCCCTGGCCCACAGCACGGCCGACGGCGCGGCTGCGACGCCGGTCAGAACCCAGGTCCAAGGTGCCAGGGCCTCGAGCCCGGGGGTGCGCCGGACGGCAGCGACGGCGAACGTCCCGCTGACGATGTAGCCGAGCCCCTCAAGGAAGTAGGCCACCGAAAGTCGATAGAGGCCGAGCCCGACGCCGCGCGAGCCGGAGGTTGCCGGCACCGAGGCCGCGGGGGCCCTCGCCAGGCCCTGCCAGGCGGGCAGCGACAGGCCAGCCGCGAGGGCCGCGAGGCCCATCCACGGAGCCCCGTACCCGGCAGCGGCGGGCGTGAGGGCGGCGACCGTTCCCGACAGCGCGATCCCGGCCCCCACGCCGGCATAAAGGAGACCCGCGCGCCCCGCGCCGCCCTCGAGGGCGGCCGCCGACGCGAGGACGAACACTAGCCCGCTCGCGATCCCCGCCGTGAGCCGGAGCCCGACCCAGGCCACGAGCGACGTCGTCGCCGCCCCGAGCGCCGTCGCGAGGGCCGTGGCCGCCAGGCCGAGGCGGAGGGCCACGCCGCGCCCCGGGCGAGAGGCAAGCTGCCGGGCGACGAGGACCCCGACCAGGTAGCCGCCCAGGTTCACGGAGGCGAGGGCTCCCGCGACGTCGTCCCCCGCAGCCAGGGCGCGCTGCGTCGCGGGCAGCAGCGCCGTGTAGGCGAACCGCCCGATCCCCATCGCCGCGGCGAGCGCGAGCGACCCTTCGATGGCGTGTGATGCGGTGGCGCGGCCCACATCGTTACTCATGGCTTGATCTGCCGGGCGCGTCCACGGATTCGTCCCGCTGTCCCTACACCCGGAAAGCCACCGACCGAAACCGGCCCGGCCGGCGTGCTGTCACGTTCCCGGGGCGCGCCGCCTCCTGGGGAGGGGTGCCCCGAGGCGTTGCCGCCCCCTCGGGGGCCTTCGACGGACCTTCGACGACCGCCTACTCTCCGCCCACGGTCTTCAAGGTCTGGCCGAAAGGAGCTCCGATGTCGACCGCTCGCGCTCTCCTCCTCGCCGGGGCGTCGCTCTTGCAGGCCAGTGGGCCGCCTGCGGGAGCGCCTGCTCCCGCCACCGACCTGTACCTCGAGGAGACTCGCGGTCGCTGGGAGGAGGCGGCTCGGAAGATCTGGGGCTTCCACGAACTGGCGCTGGAAGAGCGTCAGTCCTCGGCACTCTTCGCCGATCTCCTCGAGAAGGAGGGGTTCGCCGTCCAACGGGGCGCGGCGGGGATGGCGACGGCCTTTGTGGCCAGGGCCGGGTCCGGCAAGCCCGTGGTGGCCTTCCTCGCCGAATACGACGCGCTGCCGGAGCTCTCCCAGGTGGGAGGCGGCACGAAGAAGCAACCCCTCCAGGCGGGCGCTCCCGGCCACGGCTGTGCGCACAACCTCCTCGGTACCGCAGCGGTATCCGCGGCCGTGGCCGCCAACCGGACCCGGGTCGCGGACCGGCTCCCAGGAACCCTGGTCGTCTTCGGGACACCGGCCGAGGAGAAGATCCTGGGGAAGACCTTCATGGCGAGGGACGGCGTCTTCCAGGGCGTGGACGCGGTGCTCGCCTGGCACCCGGGGGGCGAGAACCAGATCGTCAACCGGGCGCGGCTCGCCGTCAGCGCTCTCGACATCGAGTTCTTCGGCAAGACCGCCCACGCGGCCGCCAATCCCTGGCTGGGGCGGAGCTCGCTCGACGCGGTGGAGCTCCTCGACCACGCGGTGGCGCTCATGCGGGAGCACGTCCGCCCAACGGCTCGCATGCATCGGGTGGTGAAGTCGGGAGGGAGCGTGCCCAACATCATCGCGGACTATGCCAAGGTCCAGTGGTGGGTCCGCGACGCCAGCGGGGCGAGCGTGGACGACCTGGTGGCTAGGGTGCGCCTTGCCGCTCAGGGCGCGGCCACCGCCACCGAGACCCGGGTCCAGGTGACCGTCCTCGCCCAGACTCGGGATCCCATCGCGAACGACGCCCTCGGCGCCGTGGTGCAGCGCGAGCTGGAGCGAGTCGGAGCTCCGCGCTGGGACGACGGCGACCAGACCCAGGCGCGCGCCATCCAGAGGGAGCTGGGGATCGAGGTGAGCGGGCTGTCGACCACCGTCGTCCCCTACGGCCCGGGCCACGGTCACACCGCCTCCTCCGACATCGGCGAGACGAGCGCCGTGGCGCCGCTCGTGGAGTTCGAGGTGGCCACCGCGCCGGCGGGCTCCCCGTTCCACCACTGGGCGGTGACGAGCTGCGCCGTTCACCCCATCGGCTTCAAGGGGATGGCAGTCGCCTCCAAGGTCCTGGCGGCGTCGGCGGTCGATCTGCTCCGGGACCCGGCTGCGATCCGGGCGGCCCAGGAGGAGTTCGCCAAGGCCACCGGGGGACAGGCCTATAAGAGCCCTCTCGCGCCGGATGCCAGACCGGCCGTGTACTGAGGCGCCGTCGACCGGCGCTCAGAGTGTCCCCTTTCCGGCACCCACCACGCCGGCCCGGACGATCTCGGCAGCGCTCGGCAGGCCCTCGACGCCCCAGCACGAATCGATGAGGCGCCGCACTCGCTGAGGGGGCAGGATCCCGTCGGCCAAATCGGCAAACTTGGCCTCCAGGGCATGATCGCTCATGGGTGCTTCGACGCTGCCGACGGCGTGCTCGATGTGTCGCTCGAGCTTGCGCCCGTCGCGCAGCTCGAGGGTCATGTCGACCTGCTCGGGCCCCACCGCGGCGTCCGCGACCGGGTGTACCTTCTCTCGCAACCCCACCACCGCCGGGTCGCGCACGGCCCGGTCGCTGAACTGCTTCTCTCCGGCGGCTCCCTCCACCAGTGCTACCGCGACCGCGTGATAGACGCTGAACTTGCCCTCCAGCCCGGTCCATGGGGCCTTCTTCCCGGTGAGCTCGAGCACCAGCGGGTTCACTCGCAGATCAACGCGTTCCACCTCCGCTGCCTGGATCCGCGCCTGGCTTCGCAGCTGGAGAGCGGCGTCGATGGCCGGGTGAAGGACGACCCCGCAGGCGAAGGGCTTGTAGGTGTTGAGCGACGTCTCCCATCGCTGTCCCAGGCTCCCCAGGAGCTCTCGGTAGTCCTGCTTGGTCGAGAGGGTGTTCGCCCAGCCGCGCGGAGCCTCGATCATGCGATCGGAGCTAGTGAATCCCCTCGCCGCCAGGACGGCAGCGAACAAGCCATCGCTCGCGGCGCGCCCCGGGTTGAAGCTCTTGTTCATCGAGCCGAAGGACTCGCGAAGCCCGACCGGCTGCGACGCCGCTAGGCCGAGCGCCCAGACCATTTGCTGCTCGGTCAGGCCGAGCACCCTTCCGGCCGCGGCGGCGGCGCCGAACACTCCGGCGGTACCAGTGATGTGCCAGCCCCGATCGTAGTGGTCCGGGTATACCGCGCCTCCGATGCGAAGAGCGGTCTCGATGCCGACGACGAGGGCGTCGAGAAAGGCGCTGCCCTCCACCGAGCGGTACTCGGCGAGCGCCAAGAGGGAGGAGGCGACCGGGCCGCCGGCGTGGATGACGGTCTTGAGATGGGTGTCGTCGTAGTCGAGAACGTGGCTGCTGACCCCGTTCACGAAGGCAGCGGTCATGATGTCGAACCGCTCGCTTCGCCCGAAGAGGCCGGCTTGGGGTGGCCCGGAGAAGGGCGCCAGCGCGGCCACCGCGGCCTCGACGGCCGGCTGGCGGGACCCGCCCACGGCGACCGCGACGTAGTTCACGAGCGTCCGCTTCGCCTCTTTGCGCACCGCGGCGGGCATGTCCTCGCGCCGAACTTGGAGGACCCAGCGCGCCATTTCCCGGGTCACGTTCGGCGCATCCACCGGGCGGGCCGGCTCCGCCCTGCGCGCGGTAGACGGCTCGGCCGCCGGCGCCCGACGCGGCAGGGCGCCTGAGGCGGCGACGGACGCTGCCGCTCCCAGGAACGAACGCCGGCTCACCTTGGCCATCGGAGCTTCCCCTACCGCCTCGAGGCATTCTGCCGCTGGGTCCAGACCGAAGAAAGCTGGCTCGCCCCCCGGTCCTGCTCCCGGGGGCTCGGACCCCCTTCCGGCCACCGGCCAGCCGAGCGAGAGTCCAGGGCGGAGGGGGATCCCGCCTCCGCACCCTACCCTCGGCAATCGCCGCTCGAGCCGCTACTTGCTCGCCGGGGCGCCGACCACCGCCACTCCGGCCTTGGCCGCGACCTCGTCCTGCGAGCCCGTTCCGCCCGAGCAGCCAATCGCCCCAATGAGCTTTCCGCCGTCGACGATCGGGATGCCCCCGCGGGAGCCGATGACGCCGTCGAGCGTGACCACGTAGTGCATGCCGCTCTGGATGCCGTTCTCGAAGACCCTGGTCTCGCGGCGGAAGGACGCCGCGGCGCGTGCCTTGTGCTCGGAGATCGCGATCGAGGCGAGCTGCGCTCCGTCCATCCGCGCAAACGCCACCAGATTGCCTCCCGAGTCGACGACGGCGATGTTGAGCTTCCAACCGTGCTTCGCGGCTTCCCCTTGCGCCGCGGCGATGACCGCCTGGGCGCGAGAGAGGCTGATGGGCTCGCCGTAGGGGATGTCGAAGGGCATCTTGTCCGGAACGGTGTCGAGCGGGTTCGGCGGCGCGGGCTGTGGTGCCGGTTGCTGTGCTCGCGCCGCGCTGGCGAGCAGCACGGTGGCAGTCACGACGGCGAAGCGGAGAGCGGGGACTCGCATGCATTCCTCCTGAAAGGGAATTCGGGACAGGCCGGTATCCTACTCCGTCCGTGACGTCCTCACGGCCCGTGGCGGTCATTACCCCGCAAGGGCACTACCCAGTGGGGTAAGGAGAAGGTGGGGAAACCCGAGCGGCTTCGAGAGCCGACCGCGCGGCCTCTGTCCGGACTCCCGCACTCAAGGCTCGTCGGCGTCAAACCGGTGGACCGGGTGCGGCAGGTCGACAGGCGTGCGGCGCACGAGGTCCTTGAGTCGGCCCGAGCGCACGTCATACACCCATCCATGAAGCCAGGGCCGGCCCTCCGCCTTCCAGGCCCGCTGGACGACGGAGGTCTTGGCCAGGTGATCCACCTGCTCCACCACGTTCAGCTCGACCAGCCTCCGCAGCCGCGCTTCCTCGTTGGGCAGAGCGTCGAGCTCCGCCTGGTGACGTTCCGCGCAGTCCTTGATGTTCTGGAGCCAGCGGTTGATGAGACCGAAGTCGTGACGCGACATGGCCGCCTGGACACCCCCGCAGCCGTAGTGGCCACACACAATGATGTGTCTCACTCGCAGTCGCTCGATGGCATAGAAGACGACGGTCAGCATGTTCAGGTCGGTATGGACGACCTGGTTCCCCACGTTTCGGTGAACGAATAGCTCACCCAGCTGGCAGCCGGTCACGGTCTCGGCGGGGACTCGGCTATCCGAGCAGCCGATCCAGACGTACTCCGGATCCTGGCGGTCCTCGAGGCGGCTGAAGTAGTCCGGGCGCTCCGAGAGCCGATCCTCCACCCAAAGTCGGTTGTGGTCGAGCAGACGCCGGTAACCGTCCATGTCCATGGGCAACGAGGGTAGCAGAAGCCGCGACCGGCCGCGGCGGGCGCTCCGGCCGGCCGGGTCGGAGGCGTGCTCGAGTTTCTCCTCACGCCACTGTCACCTTCTTCACCCCACGAGCGCGCAGCAGCTGGGCCACCCGATCGCGCGCGTCTCCCTGCAAGACCAGGGCTCCCCCCTCGACTGCGCCGCCGCAGCCGATCTCGCCTTTGAAGTCCGCGAGCCAGGAGTCCAGCTCCGGCGCGGACAGATCGAGCTTCTCCACGACGGTCACGGTCCTCCCGCCGCGACCGGCGCGCTCCATTCGGACCACGGCCCGGAGGGAAGGCGGCCGTTCGGCCTCGCCCGGAGCGAGCGGTGCCGCCCGTGGGCCGCCTTCGAGCCTGGCGGCGAGGCCCGCCAGCGCGGCGTTGAACGGAGCCGCCGGGCCCTTCGGCGATGGCTTTCCGCGCTTCCCCATGCCGGCCCGATCATGGCACGCCGGGCGTCTTTGGACAGCCCCCGCCGTGCGGCTCCTCGCCGTCCGCGGCGACGCGCCCCGCGGCGAGGAAGCGCTGGCGGCGTATACTTGCCGGTGGGTAGAAGTCCGGGGCCCTCCCCGGCGGTCCGCTGTCGGACATTGCGGAGGTGCGGATGGATCTCGTCGGGAAGGCCAAGCGCGTTCGCATCTACCTCAATGAGGAGGACCGGGTTGGACGCAAGTGGGCGCCCCAGGTGATCCTCGGGTTGCTGCGGGACGAAGGAGCGCAAGGAGCTTCCGTCTTCCGGGGCGTCGAGGGCTTCGGCGCCACCGGCGAGATCCACGTGTCGCACCTTCCCGACGCGACGCGCAAACTCCCCATCCTCGTGGAGTGGGTCGATCGGCCGGAGCGCGTCGAGCGGCTGCTGCCCCGTTTGAAGGAGATGGTCCCGCACGGCTTCATCACGGTCGACGAGACCGAGATCGTACTCTACGAGCCTTGCCCGGTTCGCGACCTGCCGAAGATCCTCACCGCCGCCGACGTGATGCAGAGGGAGGTGACCTCCGTCACGCGCGACACCCCCGTCCGCCGCGTCGTGGAGTTGATGCTCGGCAAGGTGTACCGGACCGTCCCGGTGCTCGACCGCGGCGTTCCGGTCGGGATCATCTCGAGCGGGGACCTGGTCCAGCGGGGCGGCCTCGGGGTCCGACTCGACCTCCTCGCCAGCCTCGACAAGCCGGAGATCCACGAGTTGCTGGAGCGGCTCGCCAGCACGGGCAAGGTGGCGGCCGACGTCATGACCCCTCGCCCGGTCACCGTCACCGCCGCCACCCGGCTTCCTCGCGTGGCCGAGGTCATGGCCCACGGTCGTCTGAAGCGACTGCCGGTCGTCGACGAGCGGGGAGCCTGCGTTGGAATGGTGAGCCGCGTCGACCTCCTCCGGACGGCCGCCCGGGGATTCGAGCCCGGAGAGGAGAAGCCCTGGGAGCCGGGATTGGCCGGCGACACGCCCCTGTCCAGGGTCATGCGGCGCGACGTGCCGGTCGTCCACCCGGACACCCCCCTGCCGGAGGTCCTTCAGGCCATCATCGCCACTCGGCTTCACCGGGCGCTGGTCGTCGACCGCGAGCGCCGCGTCGTGGGCATCGTCACCGACGCCGATCTGCTCGACCGCCTGACGCCGTCGCTGCGGCCCGGCGCGCTTCGCTCCCTGATGCACCGCCTGCCTTTTGCGCACTCGCCGAAGGAAAAACCGGCATCCGAGCACCACGCGACCGGGAGCACCGCGGCGGACCTTATGACAGAGGAGGTCCCCAGCGCTGCCGAGAGCACGCTCCTGAGCGCGGCGATCGCCACCATGCTTCGCGAGAGCCACAAGGTGCTGGCCGTCGTCGACTCGGACGGCCGGCTGAGCGGCATCGTCGATCGCGCGGACCTCCTGCACGGCTTGGTTTGGAGGAAGGACGAGGGCGGAGAGGACGCCCCGCCCCCAGCCGCCCAGGAGGGGCGCTAACGCTGCCCGCCGCCGGACCGCTCGGTCCGGTCGAGCTGCCCGATCTCGCGGACCGCCCCGGTGTCGGCCGAAGTGGTGAGCGCCGCATAGGCGCGCAGCGCCGGGGAGACGGAGCGCTCGCGCTTCGCCGGCTTCCAGGCCGAGGATCCCTTGGCCTCCATCGCGGCGCGCCTGCGCGCGAGTTGCTCCGGAGGCACGGCGAGGTGGATGCGACGGTTCGGGATGTCGATCTCGATCGCGTCGTTCTCCTCGACCAGGGCGATGCCTCCGCCGGCGGCAGCTTCCGGCGAGCAGTGGCCGATGGATAGGCCGGCCGTTCCTCCGGAGAACCTTCCGTCGGTGAGCAGCGCGCATGCCTTTCCCAGCCCCTTCGATTTCAGGTACGAGGTGGGATAGAGCATCTCCTGCATCCCCGGCCCGCCCTTCGGCCCCTCGTAGCGGATGACCACCACGTCGCCGGGGACGATCCGATCGCCCAGGATCTTCGCCACGGCCTCCTCCTGCGATTCGCAGACCCGCGCGCGGCCGGTGAACTTCCAGATGCTCTCGTCCACGCCCGCGGTCTTCACGATGCACCCGCGCTCTGCCAGATTGCCGTGGAGCACCGCGAGCCCGCCCTCCCGGCTGTACGCGTGCGCCTTGTCGCGGATGCAGCCCTGGCTGCGATCCAGATCGAGCTCGGGATAACGTCGGTCCTGGGAGAAGGCCTCCGTCGTCGGTACCCCGCCGGGAGCGGCGCGGTAGAAGTCGGCGAGTTTCGAGTCCCGAGAGCGCATCACGTCGTTGCGATCGAGCGCCTGCCCGAGCGTCTTCGCATGAACGGTGGCCACGTCGCGACGGATGAGGCCCGCTCGATCGAGCTCGCCTAGGATGGCCATGATGCCTCCGGCCCGGTGGACGTCCTCGAGGTGGTACACCTGGCTCGAAGGAGCCACCTTGCACAGGCAGGGGACGCTTCGGGAAATGCGGTCGATCTCCTTCATGGTGAAGGCCACCTGCGCCTCCCGCGCGGCGGCGAGCAGATGGAGCACCGTGTTGGTGGAGCCGCCCATGGCCACGTCGAGGCTCATGGCGTTCTCGAAGGCCGCGAAGGTGGCGATGGCTCGCGGCAGGACGCCGTCCTCTCCCTGCTCGTAGTAGCGCCGGCACAGATCGACGATAAGGCGGCCGGCCTCGAGGAAGAGTCCCTTGCGGGCGGCGTGCGTCGCCAGGAGCGAGCCGTTGCCCGGCAGGGACAGGCCGAGCGCCTCCGTCAGGCAGTTCATCGAGTTGGCGGTGAACATCCCCGAACAAGAGCCGCAGGTGGGGCAGGCGGAGCGCTCGAACTGCTCCACCTCCGCGTCAGAGACCGTGCTGTCGCCCGCCTTGACCATCGCGTCGATGAGGTCCACCGCCACGACCTTGTTCTCCCAGTTGACCTTGCCCGCCTCCATCGGCCCGCCGGAGACGAACACGGCCGGGATGTTGAGGCGCAGCGCGGCCATGAGCATTCCCGGCGTGATCTTGTCGCAGTTGGAGATGCAGACCATGGCGTCGGCGCAGTGCGCATTCACCATGTATTCCACCGAGTCCGCGATCAGCTCCCGCGAGGGCAAGGAATAGAGCATCCCGCCGTGGCCCATGGCGATGCCGTCGTCGATGGCGATGGTGTTGAACTCCTTGGCGACTCCGCCGGCCGCCTCCACCTCGCGGGCGACCAGCTGCCCGAGATCCTTGAGGTGCACGTGCCCCGGCACGAATTGGGTGAAGGAGTTCACGACCGCGATGATCGGCTTGCCGAAGTCGCCGTCTCTCATTCCGGTGGCACGCCACAGGGCACGGGCGCCGGCCATGTTGCGTCCATGGGTCGAGGTACGGGAGCGGTATTGCGGCATGGCGGAGATCTCCGGCAGGAAGGACGGCCGTTGATTCTACCCGGCATGCCACCGAAGCTACAGAGGCCTCGCCCTTGGGCTCGAGGCGAGCCGCCGCAGCCGCTCTCCTGCCCCTAAGGCAGGAACGGGCACTCCCGCAAAGGAACCCCGCCGGAGCGGAAGACGCCGAGCGCTCGACCCTGGGGGGAACGCGCTTCAGCCCCCGAGCAGCACCGTCTGGCCCACCCAGGTGGACTTCGCGCACGCCTCCACCAGGAACTCGGCCAAGTCCTCCCTCGAGATGGCGCTCGGGATCGACTTGACGCTCGTCTCCTTCACGTACCTGCCGCGCGCCGGCCCGTGGGTCAGGCGGCTCGGACGGGCGATCACCCAATCGAGACCACTTTCGCGGACGAGCCGCTCCTGGACCTCGTGATCGGCAAACGGCACCCGGAGCAGCCACCCCGCCAAGAGCAGCCGCGCGACGGGGTTCAGGACGACGCGGCTGTCTCCCACCCCGAGCGCACTGAGCACGACGAGGCGCCGCGGCCCGGAAGCCCGCATCTCGTCGACGACAAATGCGGTGCCCTGGGAGTAGTAGCGGGGGTTCTCCCGGAAGGCGCCGAGGCGCGTGGCCGAAGCGGTGATGATGACGGCGTCGTGGCCGGGAACCACCCCTCGGACGGACGCCTCCTGATGAAAGTCGCCGACTACCTTCCGGAGAAGGGGGTCCTCGAACTCCAGCTTCTCTGGACGACGCGCGAAGGCGGTGACCCGGTGGCCCTGTGCGATGGCTCGGCGAACACAGAGGGCGCCCGTTCCCTGCGATGCCCCGATGACGAGTAGGTTCACGGTACTCCCGCCTGCCTGCCGGGCGCGAGCCCGACCGGCTGTTCTTCCCGCGCCGCCCGGCACGCCGCCCTTCCCGCCACTGCTCGAAGCCGGGGGCGTCAAGACCTGTCTACCACCGTACGGCCGATTCTCGGCGATCCCCTCCCATCATGTCTGAGAGCCCGCCGACCTTGTGGGGGACGGTCATGCTCGTTGATTGGCGAGGTGGGATGGGCGCGCCTAGAGCCTACCCCATGGGCGAACCCGGTCACCGACACCCGCGCGCTCCCGCCTGCTCCGCCGGACCCGGCCCGGAGGCGCGAATCCCGACCACGTGCCCGCCCCTCTCGGGGGATCGGGGGCGCAGGTGACCGGCGAAACGCGCACCAAGGTGACCATCATCGGGGCCGGTCCGGGCGGGCTCGCGGCGGCGGCCGCCCTGAAGGGGGTGGGGATCCCGGCCATCGTGCTCGAGCGGGCCCTTTCGGTGGGCGCAAGCTGGCGTAAACACTACGAGCGCCTCCACCTTCACACGGCTCGCTGGCTCTCGGGGCTCCCCGGGCTCGCCATTCCCCGAAGGGCGGGGACTTGGGTATCGCGAGACGACTTCATCCGTTACCTCGAGAAGTACGCCCACCACCATCGACTCGACGTTCGCCTCGACACGGATGTGCAGCGGCTCGAACGGCAAGGTGCCGGATGGTGCGTCGCGACGTCGAAGGGATCGTTCGCCTCGTCGAGCGTCGTGGTCGCGACGGGACAGAACCGGGTGCCCTTGCTCCCCGAATGGCCTGGCAGGGGAGGGTTCACCGGCCGCTTCCTGCATTCCAGCGAGTATCGGAGCGGCACGGAGCATCGGGGGCGGGACGTCCTCGTCGTCGGAGCGGGCAACAGTGGGGCGGAGATCGCCGTGGACCTGATGGAGCAGGGCGCCTCTCGAGTGCGCCTCGCCATCCGCCGCCCACCCAACGTGGTGCTGCGAACGATCGCCGGGATCGTTCCCGCCCAGTTGGTCTCCCTCGCCCTGAGCAAGCTCCCGCTCGCCGTCGCGGACGCCCTCGCCCGTGCCACGGCGCGGATCACCATCGGGGATCCCCGCAAGCTCGGGCTTCCAGCTCCGGAGCGCGGGATCTACACGCAGATGGTGCGCGACCGGCAGATCCCCATCATCGACGTCGGGTTAGTGGCCGCGCTCCGGGCGGGGCACATCGGGGTGGTGCCGGCCGTAGAAGGGTTCGACGGGCCCTCGGTACGGCTGCGAGGGGGCGCGAGCATAGAGCCGGACGTGGTCGTGGCGGCGACCGGGTTCGTCCCGTCGCTCGAGCCGCTCCTCGGCCACCTGGGGGTCCTCGACGGCGACGGACTCCCGCGCTGCCACGGAGCCTCGGAAGTGGCGGAGGCGCCCGGACTCCACTTCATCGGCTTCTCGAACCCGCCCACCGGAAACCTCCGCGAGATGGGCATCGACGCCCGACGCATCGCCCTTCTCGTCCGGGCGCGCGAAGCGCGAAGGCCTCACCCGAGGGCGGCGCGGGGAGCGCCACTCTCGGGGCCATCCGCTTGACCAGGAATGTCGCAGACGGTCCGTCCGAGGAGGTCGACGGGGCCGAAACCGCTTGCGGTGCCTGGGGGGCGGAAGCCGTCAGTTGTGCACGCAGTCGAGGTTCTGCACCTGCATGGCTTCTTCGCCGGGACCATCACCCTCCGTACGCCAGGGAGGAGCCCGTTTGGCAGCGCTCGAGGGGCCGTCGATCTGGCAACCACCACGGCCGACCGGAACGCGCGCACCCGACGGCGAGTCCACCGCGGGTGCGCGCCGGGAGACTCTATTCGCTCACCCGGTTGTTTCGTTGCGCCGCTTGGAGCTTCTTCACGTCCTCCGGCGAGAGCTGTGGCCGGTCGATGGTGAGCGTGACCTTGTTCAGCTTGCCGGTGAAGACGAAGGGCGGCAGGTAGTCGGCGTCATTCACCCCGGTGAGAGTGTCGGAGCCGATGTCCATGCTTTCGTCCCACTGCAGGATGAACGGGATGGTCCGCTCCATCGTCTGCCTCGCCACCTCCTGGCCGTCCACCTTGAGGACCCCCGTGCCGCCGCGGCCCACGCCCGAGAAGTTGTTGAACATGAGCGTGCCCATTCCTAGGCCTTCATACTTGAAGTCGAACTCGAGCACGTGTTTGCCGGGGGTGAGCTCCGGGCCCTCCCACCGCACCCGCTTCAGGTCCACCAGGTTCCAGAGGAACACCGGCTTGTTTTTCCAGACGTAGAAACCGTAGCCGCCGAACCGCCCGCCGGTGGTGATGAGCATCCCCTCGGCGCCGCCCTGCGGGATGTCGACGTCCACCTTGAAGTTGTACGAGCTGTCGAGAAGCACGGGCGCATCGCCGTAGGGCACGCCGGTCATGGGTTGCGTCCAGGTGAAGACGGTGCGCCCCGCGGTGAGGCTTGGACGAGGTGTGATCACCCGGGTCACCACGGTCGTGTCGAGCGGGAACACCTGGTGCTTCTTCGCCTCCTCCACGAAGAGGGCCTGCAGCTCCTTCAGCTTCGCCGGGTTCTTCGCGGCCACGTCGTCGCACTGCGTCCAGTCGTTGCGAAGGTCATAGAGCTCCCAAGGAACGGTCATCGGGTCGTGGGCGGCCGCCGTCACGTCCCAGGGTGCGCGGACCACCTTGGTGCTCGCCATCCAACCGTCGTGGTAGAGGGCGCGGTCGCCCATCATCTCGAAGTACTGGGTCTTGTGCGTCGAGGGCGCCTTCGCGTTCTTGGCGTCGAAGGTGTACATCATGCTCACGCCCTCGATCGGGCTCTGCCGGATACCGTCCACGACCTTGGGCTGCTTCACCCCTGTCGCCTCGAGGATCGTCGGCACGATGTCAATGACATGGTGGAACTGGTCGCGGATGCCGCCCTGGTCTTTGATCGCCTTCGGCCACGAGATCGCCATCCCTTGCCTGATGCCGCCGAAGTGCGAAGAGATCTGTTTCGTCCACGAGAACGGGGTGTCGAAGGCCCAGGCCCATGGCACCGCCATGTGGGCGTAGGTCTTGTCGGTTCCCCAGGCCTCATAGAAGTATTTCAGCTGGTCCTCGACGGGAACGATCACGCCGTTGAACATGGCCACCTCGTTCGGGGTGCCGACGAGCGTGCCCTCCGAGCTCGTCCCGTTGTCTCCTTCGATGTAGATGACGAGGGTGTTGTCGAGCTTGCCCATGTCCTCGACCGCCTGGATCACGCGGCCGATCTCGTTGTCGGTGTAGGCCACGTAGGCCGCGAAGACGTCCGCCTGGCGGATGAACATCTTCTTCTCGTCGGCGGTGAGCTGCTCCCACTCCTTGAGGAGCCCCCGCGGCCAGGGCGTCATCTTCGCGCCCTGCGGGATCACGCCGAGCTTCCTTTGGTTGGCGAAGATCTGGTCGCGGAGCTTGTTCCACCCTTGATCGAAGAGGTGCATGTCGCTGATCTTCTTCACCCATTCCGCGGTGGGTTGGTGCGGCGCGTGCGTGCCGCCCGGGACGTAGTACACGAAGAACGGCTGGTCCGGGTCGAGGGCGTTGATGCGGTTCATGTAGGCGATGGCGTCATCCGCCATGCCGGTGATGAGGTTCCATCCGGGCTTGCCCTGGAACGGATAGACCTGGGTCGTGTTCCGGAAAAGGTTCGGCTGCCACTGGTTCGCGTCGCCGCCGATGAACCCGTAGAAGTACTCGAAGCCCATTCCGATGGGCCACTGGTCGAAAGGGCCATCCTGGCTCGCCTGGAAGGCGGGGGTGTTGTGGTTCTTCCCGAACCATGAGGTGCGGTAGCCGTTGTCCTTCAGGATGCGGCCGATGGTCGCCTTGTCTCGGGTGATGATGCTGTCGTACCCGGGAAAGCCGGTGGCCTGCTCGGAGATGACGCCGAACCCGACCGAGTGGTGATTGCGCCCGGTGATGATCGCTGCCCGCGTCGGTGAGCAGAGAGCGGTCGAGTGGAAGTTCGTGTAGCGGAGCCCGTGGGCGGCGATGCGGTCGAGTGCCGGCGTGGGGATGACACCGCCGAACGTGCTCGGCACGCCATAGCCCGCGTCGTCGGTCATGATGAGGAGCACGTTCGGCGCGCCCTTCCTCGGCGCGACGCGCGGCGCCCAGTACGGCTTCGACTGTGGCGCGGTCTCCCTGATCACCCCGCCGAACTTCGGCGGCGGAGGCGGGAGTTGGTCGCCCTGGATGGTCGTCGTCGCGCTCGGCGACCCCGGCACTCCGGTGATCTGCTGGGCGAACGCCGGGGCCGACGCGAAAGCGGCAAGGGCGACGAACACTCCTTTGCGTAGCAGGTCTCTCATCCCCACACCCTCCTTCTCCCCTCGGTGGCAGCTGCGCGAGCCGGTTCCCACCGCACGCAGCCTGATGTTCCCCAACTCCACTCCGCGACGAGCACTCTCCGCGTACATCCCGTTCCGCTGCTCGGGCGCGAGGATACGATCGACGCTCGAAGGGGAGACGTCCCGTCGAAGAGCCCCTCTTGGGTGCCAGCCCCCGCTTCCCGCTCGGTCCCTGTTGTGCCTGACCGCTCTGAAGCGGTCGGGCAAGGTGGTCGACCGAAAGCTCCCACAGCCGGCACGGCCGTGCCTCGGCGGGCCGCCCCTCCGCGGGAGTGGCAGCGCGGCCTTGCGTGCGCTCCGAGGTCGAGAAAAGAGCGCGTTCGCAACCTCTGGACGAGCGCTCTCCCCGAAGCGAGCGCTCTTCATCGACCCATCGCGAAGCGCCGCCTTCGGTCGACCGGGGCACTTCGAGGGGCTGAGCGGTTCGCTCGGCTGGCCGTGGCGATGGCCAATCCCTGGCGCCCGCACCTTCGCGAACGATCCTGGAAGCGGGTATCATCGCAGGGCCTTGCGCCGAGACGTCCACGGGCGGTCGTCTCGGCGGTGCCCTGTATGGTCGCCACTCGGAGGACACCGTGAGTCATCGAGCGTGGCGCGCCACCTTGGTCGCCGTCGGCCTCTTCACTGCGTCGCCCGTGGCTGCGTGGATCTGGCCGGAGCACCGTGACATCGCGGTCGCGGCCATCCGGGGACTTTCGCCGGGCGATCGGGCTGCCTTGGCGGCCATGTGGGCCGACCTGAAGAGCGAAGCGGGTCCGCAGGTCTGCGCCGCGCTCGTCGATGCTGGCGCCGAGCCCACCTCTAAATTCGGGGACTGGGATCAGATCTGCATCGACTTCCCGTCCTATCCAGCCCTGGCTGGTGACCACTCGTGTTCCACCGCCGATCTCCGCTCCGTGGCGACCGAGCAGGAATGGGGTCGCAAGGTGGTGTGGGTCGCCTCTTACGTCAAGAGGCAACTCGCCGACACCAGCACGGAGGCGGAGCGAACCGACCGGTGGAACTTCTCTCACCTGGCAATGCAGTACGTGGACCCCGCCTACTTGACTCGCGCAGCCGGCAACAACGCTCACTTCGTCATCCCGCGCGAGTCGGTCGAGAGAAAGGAAACGCTTCAGGCCTACGTGGCCCGCACGCTTTCCCCGGATACTGAGATCAACGCGACGGGAATTTACGTGGTGTACCATACCCTCGCCATGCGCTTCGCGGCTCGGTACCATGCCGCGGCCCCAACGGAGCGGCCGGACCTGGCCCGGCGCGCCCTCCTCGCCGAGGGCGTGGCCCTTCACTTTCTCGAGGACTCGTTCTCGGCGGGACACTACGCGGCGACGTGGGGCACCTCCGCCTGGCAGAAGGGCACCCACGACCTCTACAGCGTCATCGGACTCACCACCATGACCTGGAGTGGCGAGCTGTTCGCGAGTCACGGCGACGCCCATATGACCGAACGCGACGAGGAGGTCGCGGCCGCTTCGGTTCGAACAAGCCTCGTGCAGCTCGTCGAGACCGCCCGGGGTCAGCGGGCGGTCTCGGCCCGCCCTCTGGACGCCGAGGAGCAGAGAGTGGAGACGCTCGACTTCTGCAAGGCCACCCACCTCGCGCCCATGCCGATCGAGCCGGAGGCCCGGGCCGCCTCCCTCTCCACCCTCGCGCAGACGCCGGTCCCCTCGGGTGGGCCGGGATCCATCCACCCGCCTCGAGCCCGCGCCGACATCGGGCCGTTCCTAGGGGTCGTCTCCGGCGTGACCGGCGGGCTCGCCTTTGCCGGCTACGAGACCACCGGCGGGCTGCGCTGGCGGAGCGAGCTCGATGTCGGCGCCCGGGTAGGCTACGGCCTGCAAGGCGTCCTCACCACCAACATGGACGGCCAGATGTGGGCGCAGGCTTCCTACGTCGTCGACCCAGCCCAGCTCGATCTCTCGTGTCCCGGATGCCCCGGCGGGGAGCGAACCAACAAGGCCCTTCCCCGGGTGCCGAGCCGATCCGGCCTCAAGCTCATCCTCCGCATGCCCTACTACGTGCTGCCCTTCGACCTGGTGCTGCTCACGCCCACGCTGCTCCTCGCCTCGCCCAAATCGCTCCAGAACGTGGTCTTCGCGGCCACCGCCGGGGGGCTCCTCACCATCGAGCGTCCGTTCTCGACGGGCGTAGGCACCCTTCAGTTCATGGCCGGCCGGGAGGTGGGGCTCACGCTCTTTGGCTACGGCGGGGCCGACCAGTTCCTCGCTACCCCGGCCCCGGGAGTTATTGAGGTCGTGAACTACCAGTCCCTAGAATTCGACTTCCCGGTCGCCGAGTGGGTTCCGCCCCGCGCCTTCGCCACCGTGCTGTCTCTCGCCGCCGAGATCCAGCTCGGGTTCACGGTGGAGTTCCCGCAGAAGGCCACCTTGCAGACGGGGAACACCCCCTACGGAGGCCTGGGACCGAGCTGGTTCATCTACTTGCGCCTGCGGCTCGATGCCCGGAAGTACCTCGGCGGATCGTCCGAGGACTGGGCCAACTGACCCTCGCCGGCCGCGAGACCCGGGAGGCGGGAGCTGCCTCCCGCAAGGGCGGCACGACCTAAGCGGCCCTCTTGGGACTGTCCCTCAGGCAACCGAGCCTCACCAGGCTCTCGGCGGTGGCGACGATGGCCTCCTCGTTCGAGCGGGGCTCCCAGGCGAGCAAGCGCCTCGCCTTCTCGTTGCTGGCGTTCTTCACCTTCCCGAGCTCGGGCACGATCTGCTGCACCGCCGGATCGCGGAGTGCGGCGATGCGCACGAGCCAGTTGGGTAGTTGGCGAGTTGGAACCCTCCGGGCCGACGCTCCCATCCGCTTCCGCAGCACCTTGGCGATCTCGAGCATCGACATGAAGTTTCCGGCGACGGCGAGGAAGCGCTGGCCCCGCGCGGCGGGATGGCTCATGGCGCGCAGGTGCAGGTCGGCCACGTCGCGCACGTCGACGACTCCGAAGTAGAGGCGCGGGCACCCGGGAACGGCGCCATCCATGAGGCGCTGAACGATGAGGATGGAGGTGGAGTAGTCGGGCCCCAGGATGGGTCCGAAAACCCCAACCGGATTGACGACGGAGAGCTCGAGCCCGCCGCCTTCCCGGGCGACAAAGTCCCAGGCCGCCCGCTCCGCCAGCGTCTTCGACTTCACGTAGGGGCGCACGTCGTCACCCTCAGGATCGGTCCAGCTCGTCTCGTCGAAGGGCGCTTGTTGCGGCGCGTGTCCGTAGCCGATGGCCGCAAATGAGGAGGTCAAGACGACCCGCTTGACCCCGGCCTCCCGCGAAGCACGCAGGACGCGGAGTGCTCCTTCGCGCGCCGGCACGACCAGGTCGTCCTCGTTCTTCGGGATGGTCGGGGGGAAAGGGCTCGCCACGTGCAGCACGTAATCGCAACCGGCGACGGCCTCGGGCCAGCCGGCGTCCCTCTCGAGATCGGCGGCCACGAACGACAGGCGATCCCCCGGATCGGCGCCGCCCTCCCGGAGCATGGCGCGCACCTCCCGCTCGCGGCCCAAGCTGCGGACCGTTGTGCGCACCCGGTGCCCGGCGCCGAGGAGCTGCAGGATCGAGTGGCTGCCGATGAACCCAGATCCCCCGGTCACGAGAACGTTTGCCATCGCTTCCTCCGAGCCTGCGCCCCGATTCCCACCGTCGACGCGCCCTGGCTCCGCCCCGGCTTTCGCGGCGTCGCGCCGGGACATCGGGGCGTGCGCAGACGCCGCCTCCGCACACCTTGGACAAGAGTGGACTAATCGACGCTCGCCCCCCGCGCAGAGGCGCCGAGCGAGCGCACTTCGCGAGCCCTCCGGGTTGGGCGACGGTTGCGCGGGAGGCAGCGGC
>Ga0335077_10000197_pt1 | contig 63660 bp, 48 predicted proteins | sample Lox_Sample_31_FD_207151 | JGI IMG/M metagenome (GOLD analysis project Ga0335077, IMG submission 207151) | Soil microbial communities from Loxahatchee National Wildlife Refuge, Florida, United States - Lox_Sample_3.1 | ecosystem: Environmental > Terrestrial > Soil > Wetlands | place: USA... | reverse complement strand
TAGGTGGAGGCGCGGGGCTTAAGCCCGGCGAAATCGCATGCTAGCGAAAGCGGGCTTTAGCCCTGGGATGTTGCTCTTGGTCTAAAAGCAGAAATCAGAAGAATCAGGGGAAGAGGCCGCGGACAAGAGTCGCATCGGCAACGCGCCCGACGGCGAGGACGTAGGCTCCCGTGCGCATGTGCGTGCGATTTCTTCGCGCCGTTTCGTGCACTTCCTGAAACGCGCGCCGCATGACGGACTCGAGCTTCGAATTCACTTCCGCCACCGGCCAGAAGAAGCTCTGCAAATCCTGCACCCACTCGAAATAGCTGACGGTCACTCCGCCCGCGTTCGCGAGAATGTCGGGGATCAGGAAAATTCCTTTGCGCACCAGCACTTCATCGGCGTGCGGAGTCGTCGGGCCGTTCGCGGCTTCCGCCACGATCTTAGCCTTGATCTGATCCACGTTGTTGAGCGTGATCACGTTTTCAAGCGCCGCCGGTACGAGAATGTCGCACTTCATCGTGAGCAGATCGTCGTTGGAAATCCGCGACGTGCCCGGCATCCCGACCACCGTTCCGGAGCGTTCCTTGTAGCGCATGGCCTTCAGCGGATCGATTCCGCGCGAATTGAGCACGCCGCCGCGCGAATCGCTGATCGCCACCACGCGCGCTTTCTTTTCCGCGAGCAAACGCGCCGCTATCGAGCCCGCATTGCCGAACCCCTGGATCGCAACGCTCGCGCCGCGCAGCGACATCTTCTTCACTTTGCACGCTTCTTCGATCGCGACCACGCAGCCGTGCGCTGTCGCTTCCGAGCGTCCCTCCGAGCCTCCGATTGAAACGGGCTTGCCCGTCACCACGCCCAGCGTCGAATATCCCTTGGTCATGGAATACGTGTCCATGATCCAGGCCATCGTTTGCGAATCGGTGTAAACGTCGGGCGCGGGAATATCCTGCTCGGGTCCGATCACGGGAAGAATTTCGGAAGTGTACCGCCGCGTCATGCGCTCGAGCTCGGGCTTGCTCATCCGCTTCGGATCGCAGATCACTCCGCCCTTGCCGCCGCCGAACGGAATATTCACCGTCGCGCACTTCCACGTCATCCACGTCGCCAGCGCCTTCACTTCGTCGAGCGTGACTCCGGGATGGTACCGGATACCGCCCTTCGCCGGCCCGCGCGCCACGTTGTGCTGCACGCGATATCCGGTAAAAACTTTGATCTGTCCGTTGTCCATCTTCGTCGGGATGGACACTTCGAGCATCCGCTTCGGCGTGCGCAGGATCTGGCGCAGCCCCGCGTCGAGCTTCAGGTACTCTGCGGCGAGATCGAACTGAATCTGCGCGATGCGGTACGGGTTCAGGTCTTCCCGGGGAGCGATCCGCGGTACGGGTTGGGGAGCCGCCTTGGCCACCGTGGCCATCGTGCCTTCCTTCTGCAGCAGTGGGAAGATTTGCGCTGCTTTTACTGGCCGTTTCGGCCTTATGAGTTGCCCGGGTGCTCGTAAGTCGTGCGAGAACCGAAGTTTAGCGAAGCCGTCGTGGATGTCAATGGAAACCAACGAGAAAGTACTATGAACTATGTAACCACGCGCAATTTTGCGGCGAATCCGACGTGCTCTACCTCCACGTAAGTGGCTGTGTATGCTAGACTTGCACACCTCTCGCCGCCGCCGTCGCTCCCCGATACGCTTACGTCACGTCGCCGCATCGAAAGATTTCGTCGCCGCGCGGGCGTGGCCACGCGCCTCGCACCGCAGCCTGCCGGAACGAGCCTCCTCGCTCGCCCCCTGTCCAGAAATTCTTTGGATGATCTGACTGCCCGGCGGCGTTACACTTGGGGACAGGGGCATAACCGGGTCTTCGGCGGATGTTCGCCGAGCTCCCGCTTAGTACTGAGGAGGAAGTCTAATGAAGAAAGCCGTCAGCGTATTCGGCCTGCTCGCGCTGCTCGCCACGATCAGCCTCGCCACCGTCGCCGATCAGAAGACCGCGACGTGGACCGGTTGGATCAGCGATGACCACTGCGGAGCCAAAGGCATGAGCGCAGACCACAAGGCTTGCGCCACCACATGCATCAAGAACGGATCGAAGTATGTCTTCGTGAACAGTGCGGACAAGAAAGTGCTCGCGATCAAGAACCAGGACGCCGTCAACGGCGAGAAGAACCTCGGTCAGGAAGTAAAAGTCACCGGCCAGCTGCTGGACGATGGCTCGCTCCACGTGGACAGCATCGCCAACTCCAAGTAGATTCGCAGGTCTCAGGTTTCGGGTTGTAGGGTTTGGGTCCCATCCTAAACCCTGCAACCTGCCGCTCCTTCGCCCGGCTTTTAGGGGGTCGGAGCTTCAGCTCCGACATAATCCGGCGGCGCGGAACGCCTCTCCAGTGCGCAGCTTCATCCGCAGCAAGTATTCTTCGGATCTCGCGCCTAGCTCTTTGCGGGGATTTTTTCCACGCCCATGTAGGGCCACAGCGCTTCCGGAATCTTGATCGAGCCGTCCGCCTGCTGATAATTTTCGACGATCGCAATCCACGTCCGCCCGACGGCGAGGCCTGAGCCGTTGAGCGTGTGCACGAACTCGCTTTTGCCGCTCTTCGGCTTGAAGCGAATCCCCGAGCGCCGCGCCTGAAACGCCTCGCAATTCGAGCACGAAGATATCTCCATGAATTCGCCCGATGACGGCAGCCACACCTCGATGTCGTACGTCTTCGCCGACGCGAATCCCATGTCCGCCGTGCAGAGCTGGACGACGCGGTGGTGCAGACCGAGCCGCTCGAGCATTTTTTCGGCGTTGCGCACCAGCGTCTCCAGCTCGTCGTAGCTTTTTTCAGGTCGCGTGAATTTGAATAGCTCCACTTTCTGGAACTGGTGCTGGCGCTTGATGCCGCGGGTGTCCTTGCCCGCGGCGCCGGCCTCGGAGCGGAAACAGGCCGTCCAGGCGCATATTTTGATGGGCAGCGCGTCCTCGTCGAGCGTTTCGTCGCGATGGAGGCTCATCAATTCCACTTCGGCGGTGGGCGTCAGCCACAGGTCGGTGCCTTCCAGATGGAACATGTCCGCGGCGAATTTCGGAAGCTGGCCCACGCCGGTGAGCGAAGCCGTATTGACAATGAAGGGCGGGAGGATCTCCGTGTAGCCGTGCTCGCGCGTGTGCACGTCGAGGAAGAAATTGGCGATGGCGCGCTCGAGCCGCGCGCCGAGTCCTTTATATACGGCGAAGCGCGCGCCCGCGATTTTCACCGCCGCGGGCAGATCGAGAATTCCGGCGCGCTCGCCCACTTCCCAGTGCGGCCGCGGCGTGAAATCGAATTTCGGCGGCGCGCCCCATCGGCGCGCTTCCACATTGTCCGCGGCGCTCTTGCCCACCGGGACGCTCGCGTGCGGGATATTCGGAATCACCAGCATGAATTGCGCAAGCTTTTCGTCGAGCGCTGCGATGCGCTCGTCGTCCGCCTTGATCTGCTCGGACACTTCCTTCATCCGCGCGAGAATCGCCGACGCATCCTTCCCGGCTTTCTTTAGCTGAACGATTTCGTCGCTGGCCTTGTTGCGTTCCGCTTTTTTCTGTTCTGTGGAATGGATGATCTTGCGGCGCTCGCTATCGATTTCGCGGAAGGGCGCGAGGTCGAGCGTGATGCCGCGGTCGCGCGCCATCTTTTCGATCGCGTCGAGGTGCTCCCGCACGTATCCGAGATCCAGCATAGGAGAAGCAGAATACCTGAAAGCAGGGGCGAGGCGCGAGGGGTGTCCCCTCGACTCCCGATGGTCGCTCGGGATGCCGATCCTAATCGGATCGTCAGTCCACAGGAACGCGCCGTGCCGGAGGGGTGCAGATTCTGCAATAACAGGGGAATGGAGCATTCCCCGGGCGGGATTTTTGAGGGGCTCGAAGGGGCAAGGGGAGCCAGGATCGCGGAGGTTTTTGCCCGATGAGCCATTATCCGACGCAAAAAGAGAAGACGCAGCGAGCCATGCAGGCCTACATGGACCTGATCGACACGGCGGACTGGCTCCGAGGCGAGCTGCGGGTGCCGCTCCAGGCGTTTGACCTGACGATGGGAGAGTTTCGGCTGCTGGAGATGCTGCTCCGGGAGGGCGCGCTATTCGTTGGCGATGTCGGGAGACGCCGCAGGACGAAGAAGCAGAATTTGAAGGTCATGATCCAGCACCTAGAGAAGCGCGGATGGGTGCGGCGAATGATTGTGGCGCTGCCGGCGGTGGCGTTCGAGGAAAGCCACCGGCCTAATTCCGAGCGCCGCGAAAAACGAGAGGGTAAACGAGTGGGCGTGGTCGGCCTGACGGGATCGGGGAAGAGGTTCATCCGGGACGTGCTGCCGCGGCATTCAAAGTTCGTGAAGTCGCTATTTCGCGCGCTGAGCGGGAGAGAGCAGATGTCGCTGAGCCGGATGTGCCGGAAGCTGCGCGCGGGCGACATCGTGAAGTTTTATCGGGAGCTTACGATGCGGGAGGTGGAGGGCGGCTAGCGGCTGGAAATTGGAAATCTGAAATTGGAAATTTGAAGGTGGAAACCGTCCCACCCTTTGCTCCGCCAGAGGCACCGAAACATCACATGCTAAGTCCTGGACCACCCCTTCAGCACCAGCGGGAATCGCCGCGGCTTTCTGCGTCGATAGCCAGTTCCTTTATGGTTTTACTTTCGGTGTATTCGCGGCCGTCGATCGAGGCAGTTACTTCGATGACTTCCTCACCGATTGACGTGGGGAACTCTGCGAATGTCGCCGCACACTTTGTGCAATAGTCAAAAATCGCGAGGATTGATTTGTCGCGTGGCTCAATGACGCGCGGTTTAGATGAGCCCTCGTCACTCTCGGTGAGCCGGAAGTGGCGATGGTGCGGCCGGGCAATGTGATGACTCTCGCCGTAATACAATTTGTTCTCGTGCTTGAGAACGATCGACGGTATCCAGATATCGCATGTGTACGCTGTGATTCGCCGAGGCGAATCGTTCACTAACGTGACTGAGAGTTGGCGTACGGGGTGTTCGTCGTGCGGAGAGCGCTTCTCGGATTTCAATTCTATATGAACCCCGAAAGGTTGGAGCGATTTCCAAAGAGGCAAGCGGTCACGCAATACTCCGAGCACGTCATCGTCACTCTCAAAAGGAATGGGATTAAGACTCAGCAAGTCTCTGATCCCTTCGCGGCCGACATCGCGGTGGATGAAAGCGATGATCGGTAGTGGCCTTTTGTCTACGCGCTGGATGTATGTTGCGATCGCGATTTCCTGTTCGATCCAAACAGATGCTCGCACGCGAGAAGAGCCTCCGTGTGTGATCGTCCCTCTCGGATGCATCACGACAATAAGGGCCAAGCAGTCGCGCAGCGCATTGAGAATGTTGGTATCCAGCCCTCCGAGATCCTGCACTTGATCTGCAAAGAAGGAACCGTGCCCGGTCAACTTCGTGACTAGCGACGCAATTTCGCGTCCTAGTCGTTGCTCTGCCGCGGTGAACTGGCCGCACGAAATGAAAATGAAGTTCTTGGGCACTGGCGTCGAAATCTTACCACTTGTCGGCGGACTCAGCTGATGATCGATCCATAAATCCAATTTCAATTAACTATGACGTAACGCGAAAGCGGGCATCCCGATGCGAGATCGGGACGCGGAAGGCGGGCGCTAGGAAGGAAAGTGCAGGTCCCTCGTCGACTGCTACAACATCCGACGGCCTCGCTCGGGATGACAACGGGAGAGGAGTGGCAATGCGTGAGAGCACGTGCCGTCTTCCGAGAGTTAACGTAAGATACCATTGTGCAGATCGGGAACACATGATATTGTCCCGCCACTTCAGCCAGTAGGCGGTGACTCGGATGGATACACCTCAGTTTCAAACAGCCGAATACGCAGGAGCCAAGGCCTCGGAAGTCTGCAAGCTTTGCAAGCAGCCCATCGGCGCGGCTTACTACCGAGTGGGTGAAGCGATGGCATGTGAAGCGTGCGCGCAGAAAGCCACGAGCGACCTGCCGAAGGATAGCCACAGCGCCTACTCCCGGGGACTCCTTTTCGGCATCGGCGGCGCGATTGTCGGATTGATCCTTTATTCCGCGTTCAGTATCATCACGGGCTTGATCATTGGCTATGTTTCATTGGCGGTAGGCTATATCGTCGGAAAAGCCATCAAGGCCGGGTCGCGGGGGCTCGGTGGACGCCGCTACCAGATCACCGCCGCACTCCTAACGTATGCCGCGGTCTCCGTCGCCGCAATACCAATCGGCATCTCGCAGATCATCAAGGAACCGAAACCACAAGCCACCGCCCAAGTTTCGAGCCAGACATCGTCTAATTCCGGTGCTGAGGAGCCGGGACCGTCGAATTCGGAACAACAGTCCAGCAGTGAAGGCCCGTCCCTCGCGCACAAAGGCCTCGGTGTTCAGTTGATGGCATTGCTTGCGATCGGCCTCGCCTCCCCTTTCCTCGCTTTGCAGGACCCGTTTCATGGGATTATTGGGTTGGTTATCCTTGCGGTAGGAATTCGGATCGCGTGGCAGATCACCGACGGAAAGCCAGCGGACCAGATCACGGGGCCGTTCCAAAACCGTGCAGCGCCGCAATCGCCATCGAGCTTAGGGTGAACCTGGATTCAACGTGTCCTCGATTATTCCCGGATTGACCGAGCGCTGCCGGAGTTGTGCACAGGATTTGCCATCCGGAGCGCTAGCCTGCCCACACTGTCACGCGCTGGTTCATGCCGCAGAACTCGATCGGCTCGCGGCTGCCGCGAAGGAACTCGAAGCCAAACAACAGTGGCGTCTAGCACGCGAGGAATGGCTGAAAGTTCTCCCGCTGCTGCCGCGCGACGCTGCACAGAGTCTTTGGATTCGCGACCACGCGCGCGAGCTGCTGAACAGCGCACTCGATTCCACTTCAGAAACCGAGACTCAAGCGCCGACACAGCCTAAGAGCGAGTTGGCCAAGAAACTTGGCCCGCTCGCGCCGATCGCCATCGTGCTGGCGAAGAGCAAGGGCCTGCTTCTGGCAATCTTCAAACTAAAGTTTCTGCTGAGCTTCGTGTCGTTCATTGGAGTTTACTGGGCGCTTTGGGGAATGAGGTTCGGCGTGGGCTTCGCGCTACTGATCCTCATTCACGAGATGGGACACTTCATCGATATCAAGCTTCGCGGCCTACCGGCAGAAATGCCAGTTTTTCTTCCTGGCTTCGGGGCATACGTGAAGTGGCAAGCACTCGGTGTTTCGCTTCAGACGCGCGCCGGCGTGAGCCTGGCTGGGCCCCTCGCGGGCTGGCTTGCGTCGGTTGCGTGCGTGGCCCTTTGGTGGAAGACGGGCGACCCGTTCTGGGCGACGCTGGCGCGCGTGGGAGCATTTCTAAACGTCCTCAACCTAATTCCAATATGGATTCTCGACGGCGGACAGGCGACGCTGGCGTTGGGGAAGATGGATCGCCTTTGGCTGCTGACGGCGGGATTGGCACTGTGGCTTCTGGTCGGCGAGGGAGTTTTCTTCCTGGTTGCGGCGGGTGCGGCATGGCGTTTATTCACGAAGGACATGCCGGCACAGTCGAGCCGCCTTTCGCTGGCGTATTACCTCGGTGTCCTCGCATGTCTCGGCATCGTGCTGCGTATGGTCCCCGGTCACGGTATCGGCACCCAGTAGAGCCCCGAACTTGGCGACGCGTAGTATCGGCAAGGAGCATCTGCTTTCCGTACCAGCCTGGGCAGGCCCGCCTGGAATGCGAGGCGGCCGCTACAAAGGCGAGGCCGCACGCCAAGAGCACAGTCCCGAAGCGTCGGGACTGTGCCACAAAAGAGACCCTAGTGGCCGAAGACTTCTTTCAAGAGGCTGGTGGTTTGGGCGGCGGGGTCTTTGCGAATCTTTTTCTCTTCCTGGCCGAGCATGTAGAACAGTCCGTTGAGCGCCTGAGAGACGACGTAGTTGGTGATGTCGAGACTCTGGCTGTTCATGAACGGAATCGATTGCGCCTGGGCGGTGAGCGCCTTGTACTGCTTGGTGACGCTGTTCTGGTCCATCGTTTTTTCGACGATGGGACGAAACGCCGTGGTGAGCTGCGGCGTGGTCTTCTGCTTGAAGTAGTCGGTGGCGGCCGTGTCTCCGCCGGAGAGGATTTTGCGGGCGTCGTCGAAGGACATGGCGAGAATCGCGTCGATGAAAATCTTTTTCGCGGCGGGAGCGGCGGCTTCGGCAGAGCGGTTCATGCTGAGGACGAAGCCGTCGATTTTCGGGCCGTAGCCCACGGCGCGGAGTCCGCTTTCGAGCGGGCGCATATTTTTGGGCATGAGGATCTTGATGGACGGGTTGGCGAAGTAGCCGTCGGGACGGCCGGTGAGTTTCACGGCGTTGGTCGCGCCGACTTTCAGCGCTTCGGTCAGGCCCGAGGAGATTTTCGAGTCGCTGAGGCCGCTCTTGCTGCCGAGGCCGAGTTGTTTCGCGATCTGGTCGACCTGGGCGGAAGCGGAGATGGTCGAGAACAAGAGAAGTGCGCCGAGGGTGATTCCGCGAGTGAGCATGTTTTCACTCCTGTGAGGCCGCCGCCCCTACGAAAGCGAAGAGCACAGACACCCTTCGAGCGCCTGCGGCGATCTCAGGGCGAGCGAGAGTCTGTGCCACAAAGGCCGCCGTCAATTGCCGCGAGGATAGTACAGCAGATCGAGGATCAAGAGGGTCGGCGAAAGGAAAGCGCCCCTCGGCTCCTCCGCCAAGAAGCTGGCGGACTCGCTCGGGATGACCATCCTCATCGGATGGTCACCGCGGGTCAGGCGGTGGGGCGGTCTTCGCCGTGGAGAGGATTGGCTTGGTGCGCTTCGCGGCAGTCGTGGCAGACCGGCGCCTCGCAGAATTCGCAAATCTCAAAGTGAGCCGAGCAGAAGTGGCCGAGACATTCGGCGCACTGTTTTTCCGCCGTGCGCGTGCAACCTGGACGAGAACATTTCATGAATCGATGCTACATGGCGGGCGAGGCCGAGTCCACGGAAAACGCGGGGAGAGAGGAAAGGAGGATCAAGGACCCGAAAAATCCAAGGTTCGGCGAGAATGCCGCCGAAAGGTCGAGGGTGAAGAGCAATCTGTTATGTCGCGGCTGAAGCCGCGACCCACAAGGCGACCTATTCACCGCAGAGACGCAGAGGACGCAGAGGAAGACGAAAAGCGAGGAGCCCGTCGGATCGTTCGGTCGAGGCAAATGAGCAGCCGGGTGCCAAGCATGTTTGCCGGGCATCCGCCGCGGCGGATGCCCCTACGATTCAATGCCCTATGTCCACTTGTCGATGGATTCGCTGCGGCTGTGGTTCATGTTCGCGATCTGGAAGAAGGCGTTGGCCTGGCCGCCGCACACGACGAAGTTGATCTGCTTCGCCGAGAGGAAGAACGGGATCATCGCGTCGTCGGGAAGCTTGTACCAGGTGGCGTAAGGCTCGCGGCCTTGCAGCGCGAGCGGGTAGAGATGGAAGTACGCGAGGAAGGATTCCTTGAAATCCTTCACCGTGCGCTGCGTGTTTTTGTACACCCAGTCGGAGAGCTTCTCCTTGGTGTCGTAGCCCTGCTCGACGAGGCGATTCGCGACGAGCGGGTCGAGGATGCCGAGCGCGCCGTCGCCGCCGACCATCGACTGGCACATGAAGCTGATCTGCTGGTCGAACATCGCCATCTCGGCGCCCGCGCCACGCGCGCCGTGACCCTGGCGGATGTCGGGCCCGCCGAAGATGCTGACGACGTTGTCCTCGCGCTTGAATCCGAACTGCACGTGAAGCGGGGGCCAGGGACTGTTCTTCTCGTCCTCGGCGATGATGCAGTTGTTGTAGTCGAGCTGATTGCCCTGGCCGCCTTGATAGGTGTCGCCGGGAATGCCACCGTTGGTGAGGTTCTTGCCCATGAGAGTCCACGAGCGGCCGATGGTGGTGTTGGCTTGCGCGAAGGGGCTCAGCGCGCCGAGGCCGTAGTTCATGTCGAGCTTGTCGCGGATGGGGCCGTTGATCACGATCGCGCTGCCGCTCGAGGTGGTCGAGCCGAAAAGGCCGAGCGAGCCGACGGCCGCCATCGCGAGCACGACCGGGAAATATTCCGGCTTGCATCCTGCCATCACCGCGTTGACGGCGACTTGCCGCACGGTGTAGCCCCACTGCGCGGCCAAATAGCCCACGCCCTGAATCGGCTTGCGGAGGACTTCGTCGGGACTGTGGCTCGTACCCTTGAGCATCGCCTCCACTTTTTCTTCGGTGGGAATGACGATCGGCAAGTAGTCCGTCATGCCGTTGGTCATGAAGGCTTCTTGCAGATTGTCGAGAGTGTCGGGGCCGAAGGTGGCCGGACCCGCCGCGATTGCCTGCATGCCGGTCTTTTTTTCGTCGTCGGTGAGCGGCACGATGAGATCGTCGATGATCTCTTTCATGATCTGCTTGCCCGAGACCGGATCGGGATTCACGAGATACGCGGCGAGCTCCTCGGACGTCTTTCCGCCGACCGGATGCGGAGTGAAGACCTGGCGCAGATGCGGCATGCCATCGCGCGCCGCAGTGAGGTGCGCGAGCTCCGTGTACGCGCGAGTGCACATCGGAATTGCGGGGATGCCCAACTTTTCAACGGTTACGCAGTGACTCACGGTCGCTGGGGCGCAGCCGCCTCAATGCCCGATGGCCATGATGGCGGCGTTGCCATTGGCCTTGATCTCCTGCCAGAGCTTCGGATCGTCCGCGCCGTAGATGCCGGCCTTCCTGCGGAAGACGGTCTTGACGCCGGGCATGTTCTGCTGGAACCAGACCTGCATGTTTTGCAGAAGCTTGTCGCTGCCGAAGAAGCCGGTGGCGTCGACGAGGTAGAGCGTCTTGCCATTGAGCGTGTCGAGCCGGGGCGCCATGGAATAAAGCTGCACGGCGGGCGGAGTGCCCTTGGGGCTGACCGCGGTGTATTTGGACTCGCTCGCGGCGGGCGCGACCTTCTTCTTATGATCCGCCGCGGCCGGCGTGCCGGCCAGAAGCGCCGGAGACATGCCGAGCAGCGACAGCAACTTTCGCCGGTTCACTTTCATGGAAAAAGGGCCTCCTGCGATCTATGCGCTCACGGCAGGCTGAAAGCGACGAAACAGTTGCCGGAGCCTCCGATCAGATATTGTTTGCCGTCCACTTCATACGTGATGAGATTCGTTTCGGCGCTCGCTCCGCCCACCGTGAACTCCCACAACAGTTTGCCACTTGCGGCGTCGAGCGCGAAGAAATTGCCTTCGTCCGTTACCGCAAAAACAAGGCCGCCCGCGGTCGAGAGCGTGCTGGTCTCCGCCGGGGCGAGCATCCGATATTCCCATTTCAATTTTCCCGTGGTGGCTTCCAGGGCGCGAATGGCGCCGTAGGACTCATCTGCGGGAAGACCATTTCGCCCGCCTCCACCGAAACTGGGAAAGTCCACCTTCGGCTCGCCTATCACGAAATATGAGCCGACTTCACGAGCGGAGACATAGAACAGCTTCGTCTGAGGGCTGTAGGACGGGCTGTTCCAATTCGTGCCTCCGTGACCATCGGGATAGATCACTGTTCCTTCAGGAGTTGGTTCAATGTTCGGCAACAGAATGGGCCGCCCCTTCGCATCGAGGCCTTTGGCCCAGGTTTGATGCACGAAGGGGACGCCGGTGACGAAATCGCCCGTCACACGATCGAGAACGTAATAGAATCCGTTGCGGTTCGCCAGCGCCAAAAGCTTTCTGGGTCTGCCGTCGATTGTCTCGTCGAACAGCACGGGAACCTGAATTGCGTCCCAATCGTGCGTGTCGTGGGGCGTGAACTGGAAATACCACTTCATCTTTCCCGCGTCGGGATCGATGGCAAGGATTGAGTCGGTGTACAGGTTGTCGCCTTCCCTGCTGCTGCCGTTGTACTGAGGAGAGGGATTTCCGGTAGTCCAATAGAGCAGGTTTAGCTCCGGGTCGTAGGATCCGGTGCCCCACGTGCCTCCGCCGCGGGTGCCGGACATGTCTTTCCCCCACGTTTCCGAACCGGGCTCGCCCGGAGCTGGAATCGTCCACACGCGCCAGAGCCGCTTGCCAGTCTTCGCGTCGTAGGCGTCGATGAAGCCGCGAATTCCAACGTCTCCGCCGGAAATTCCAACGATGACTTTGCCATTCAGAACGCGGGGCGCGGCCGTCATCGCGTAGCCCTGATTGTTGTCGTCCACGTGGACGTTCCAGCGCACGGCGCCGGTGGTGGCGTCGAGCGCGACGAGGTGCGCGTCGAGCGTCTCGGTATACACGGTGTTGCCGAGGACCGCGACCCCGCGATTCGACCGGTGCACGCCGATCGTGTAGATCCTGTCGGGAAGTTTGGCAGACCAGCTCCAGATCTTGGTGCCGAGGCGCGCGTCGAGAGCCGTGACCGTGCTCAGCGGCTCGGAGACGTACATGATTCCGCCCGCCACGACGGCGGACGATTCAAACGGCGGAAGAGGATGGCTGGGCTGATAAATCCAGGCGGGTTTGAGGCTGTGAACGGTTTCGCGGTTGATCTGCGTGAGCCGCGAGAAGCGCTGCGACTGATAGTCGCCGCCGTACATGAGCCAGTCTTGCGGCGTAGCGTCGGCGTGGACCAGCTGATCGTAGGTGACGTCTTGTTGCGCGAGCAATCGCGACGGAGCCGAGAAGAGAAGCACAGCGAGCACGAGGGCGCAGAGGAGAGTTTTCATTGCGCGCCCTTCAGAGTGACGAGATACGCCACCAGATCGTCGAGCTGCGCGGAAGAGAGAACGTCCTTGAAGCTGGGCATGACGCTCTTTCCGGGTTCCTTTTCGAGGGAGCGCAGATCAGGCTTCCACAATCCGTGCAATTTCCCGCCGGCGTCCTTGAGGACGATCGTGAAGGAGTCTTCGCCGACGCGCATGCCTTCGACGACGCGACCGTCTTTTTCAACGGCGCGGAACATCAGAAATTGAGTCCACCTGTTGGCGCCAAAAACGCCTTCTCCCACCTGGGGTAGATTCGCGCCGGGATTCTGCAATCTCGCTCTCAGGCTGGGGGCTCCGCGCATGGCGCCGACCCGCGTGAGCTCGGGTCCGACGCTGCCGCCCTGCCCCGCGACCATATGGCAAACGGGGCAGCCGCTCGAGTTGTAGAGAGCTTCGCCCTTCGCGGGATCGCCCGCGGCTTTCTCGGAGCCCGTTGCGCTGCCCAAACTTCGGAGATAGCCGACGATGTTTGCTGCGTCCTTATCAGACAGGGTGTAAGACGCGGGCATAGGGGTGCCGGTGATCCCTCTGCGGATGATGCCTTGAACCACCGTATCGCCGAGGCTGGCCGGAACGCCGTGAAGGTCGGGACCGTCGCCCCCGCTCGCATCGGCTCCGTGGCACTGGGAACAGTTCTGCGAGAAGAGGCGCTTGCCTTGCTCGATATCGGGCGGAGCGGCCTGCGCCGCGGCGGCAGTAGAAGAGGCCTGCGCAGGCGGGGTGTCCTGGCCCGCGACGGGTGGAACGCGAAACGCGTTCAGTGCCAGAACCGACGCGGCAAAAACCACGGCGGCAAGCCGCATGCACGTGATGGTGCTCAGACCAACCCCCCACCCACTCTTTGTCCGCGAATACGCCTCGCGTCGGAAACGGAAGATTGCACTATCATCCGGCGCGTGTCAACGACGCTGCCGCGGGGAGGCGACGCTGCGTCAAAAGCGTTAGATCTGTCGACCTTTGAACCTCGGTGCCGTTCGATCGAAGCGAAAAGGAAACGCATTGCCAAGCATGTGCGACCCTTCGCAAAGTCGCTCAGGGCAAGCGGGCATCCGCCGCGGCGGACTGTGCCCCTACGGGAAACGGCCGAGACGGTTAGAGGGTGATCGCGATTTTGCCCATGAAGTTGCCGGAGGCCTGGAGGCGGAAGGCGTCGGCGGTGCGGTCGAAGGGGAAGACTTTGTCGATGACGGGCTTGATCTTGTTCACTTCGATCGCCTGAATCAGCTGCTCGAGCACCGTTCGGCTGCCGACGCCGATCCCTTGCAGGCTGGCGCTCTTGAACATGAGATCGTGCGGGTCGGCGGTGCCCTCGCGCCCGGAGAGCACGCCAATCAGCGCGACTTTGCCTCCCCAACCGACGCACTTCATGGAGCGCGAGAGCGTGCCGATACCGCCATTTTCGATCACGCAATCGACGCCGCGTCCGCCGGTGAGCGCGAGGACTTCCTTTTCCCAGTCGGGATGCGTTTTGTAATTCACGCCGTTGGAGGCGCCGAGGCCGCGGGCGCGAGCGATTTTTTCGTCGCTGGACGAGGTGACGATCACGCGCGCGCCTGCCGCCCGCGCGAATTGCAGCGCGAACATCGAGACGCCGCCCGTGCCGAGGCAGAGCACCGTGTCGCCCGGCTTGATGCGCGTGCCGGAAAGCATGAGCGCGTTCCACGCGGTGGCTCCGGCGCAGGGAAGCGCCGCCGCTTCCTCGTACGAGAGGCTGCTCGGCATGGCGACCCAGCCGTCTTCGTGCAGCGAGATGTATTCGGCGAGAGTGCCGTCGAGCGGAGCGCCGAGCGCGGCGCGATTCTTCGGCGGCGGGCCGTCGATCCACACCTGAAAGAAGGTGGGGATCACGCGATCGCCGGCTTTGAAGCGCGTGACGTTTGCGCCGACGGAGACGACGTCGCCCGCGCCGTCGGAGCAGGGAATCGTGTCGTGATCGAGGTTATAGCGATAGCTGCCCATAATGATCGCGTGGTCGCGGTAGTTGAGCGCGGCGGCGCGAAGGCGGACGAGAACGTCGTACGGGCCGGGCTTGGGATCGGGACGCTCGGCGCGATGAAGGCCGTCGAGGCCGGCGGGATTTTTGGGTATTTCGTATGCTTTCATGGCGGGGATGAGGATAGCTGAACTGGGAAGAGTTCGCCACAGAGACACGGAGACACGGAGAACCGGAAAATAGAAAAGGGAAATTCAAAGGCACGGGTGCGCGAATGGAGCGCGCGGAGCCAAGCATCGGTGCCGGGCACAGCATGCTGTGCCCCTATAAACCCCCTCGTAATGGTCGTGGCCGGGCGCGAGGCGCGCTATTTGCGCGAGACGCGGATGAGGCGGCCGTCGTCGAGGAGGATGTAGAGCGCGCCGTCGGGTCCCTGCTGCACTTCGCGGACGCGCTGGTTGAGGTCCTTGAGCAGGCGCTCTTCGGCGACGACTTTGTCGCCATCGAGCACGAGGCGAATCAGGCTCTTCGCGCCCATCCCGCCGATCAGGACATTGCCCTTCCATTCGGGAAACATGTTGCCCGTGTAGAAAATTAATCCGCAGGGCGCGATATCCGGATACCAGAAATAGACGGGCTGCTCGACACCTTCCTTTTGCGTCAGGCCCTTGCCCGCGAGCAAGTCGCCGTTGTAGCGGCGGCCGTAGCTGACGTTGGGCCAGCCGTAGTCTCCGCCGGGCTTGATGATGCTGACTTTGTCGCCGCCGAGAGGGCCGTGCTCGATCACCCAGAGCTTGCCGGTGGCGGGATTGATCGCCGCGCCTTCGGGATCGCGATGGCCGTAGGAATAGGTTTCGGGCAGGACGGTCGGCTGGTCGAGGAATGGATTGTCCTTGGGAATCGAGCCGTCCTTATTGATGCGCACGACGCGGCCCGTGAAGTTGCGGAGGATATCGGGATCGAGGGTTTCGTGATCGGAGCCGTCGTAGGAGGCGTCGTAGAAGCGGAAGCGGTCGGCGCCGGTGATGAACAGGGTGCCATCGGGCGCGAAGACGATGCGGCGGTTGACGCCATCGAGCAGCACTTCGACGTTTTCGAGGCGGCGCTCATCGTCGCTGAGGCGCGCGCGAGCCAGGCGCTCTTCGCCGACGCGCATGGCGCGGCGTTCGGACACGGACGCCTTCCAGACGTTGCCGTAGAAAACTTCGAGCGGCCAGGCGCCGGGCGTTTCACCGGGCGGCGGCGCGAAGTAGGTGAAGTAGATCATCCGGTTGTGGGCGAAATCGGGATCGACGACCACGTCGTGGAGCGCTTCGGCGGCGACGATCTTGACATCCGGCACGTTGGCGACGGACGCGGAATAAAAGCCGTTCATCTCCGCGACATGGATGTAGCCGTAGCGTTCGCTGACGAGCATCTTGCCGTTGGGCAGGAAGGCGAGCGACCACGGTGCATTGAAACGCGTGATGATCGTATCGACTTTAAGCGCCGGGGAGGGCTTCGCCGGGGCGGGAGCGTTGGTCTGGCCGGGGAATGCAGGCTTAGGCGCCGGGTAGTCTTCGGCTCTCACCTGCGCGCGCACAGGCGACGACATCACGGCGGCCAGCGCGAGCACGGCTACAGCGACTGCCGGAGCGAACCTTTTCGTGTGCATAGGAACCTCGTCTCGTATTTGGATGATTCGATGGATTGAGTGGGCGATCTTACCTGAAGGCTGAGGCTCAGGCAATTCGGCCAACGCTTACCACTTCGGAATGCCGCACGAGAAATTGGCGGCATCGGCCGGGTCGCCGCTTCCTTTATAGATTGGGGCCTGCGGGTAGGGGCACGCCGGATGCGTGCGGTCCACTTCACCGCCTACGCGATGCGAGGTGATGATCTTGTCGGGCGCGACATTGGTCTCGCGCCATTTCATGACTACGTCCAGCGCGTCGAAGGCGCCGTTTGAGCCGGTGCCGAAGCCGGAACACATTCCCATTCCCGTGACCATGAAGAGGCGGGCGAAATCGCGCGTCTCTTTTGTGTCGCTCATGGTCGCGAGCACGCTGGTGTAATAGTTGACCAGGCTGCGCGGAGGGATGGCCGTCTCCTCCCAGGATTGGTACATGAGCAGCTTGCCGCCGTGCGCCTTGAAGGCGCTCAAGTCCGGATTGTGCGAGTCCACCACTGCGCCGTATTTCGCCTCGCCGAGTTTCGTATCGCGGTCGACGTCAAGCTTGTGGAAGTCCCACGTGGGATCTTCGAGCACGATGTTCTTGATGAACGCGTTGTTGAGGCTCAGCGGCTCGGGGCCCGTGATCATGACGCCCCAGCCGAGCTCGCTGCCCGGCTCGAAGCCCGGATAGATCTGCTTTCCGTCGGCGAACTTCGCTCCTTCGTAAATCTTCTTCGCGGTTTCAACCTGCGGCGCCGTAAGGCAGGAGGCGAGATCGGCCTTGCCCGGGCACTGGATGGTGCCGGGATCGAAGTGGCAGCGCCCGGGGAGTTCGATGAAGCCGTCGCGAACGCCGTCGAGCGCGTCGCAGGCGTCGAGCGCGGCGCGATGAATCACGGGATACTTGCCGGGAGGAATGTAACCCGGTCCCTTGACTCCGTCTTTTACATTCACCCACGCGAGGTATTCCGATGCCGGCTGAAGATGCGTGATGTAGTAAGCGGGATCGCCCGCGGCGATGCCGTCGTAGTCGGTCGGATACTTCTGCGCCTCGGTGAGCGCCTGATTGCCGCCCTCGTGGCAACTGCTCCAGAACGAGAGCTTCTGCGGCTTGCCGTAATACGCCAGGATGAGCTGCTTCGCGGCGGCGGTCATTTCGTGGACCGCACGGTGTCCCCAGTCCGCCACTTTTTCGGGATGGCCGAGGGCCCAGGCGTCGGGCTCTTGACTGTTCGCATCGAGGTGGCCCGTGTCGGTGGAGGCAGCCGCGGAGCCGCGCGAAACCTCTCGTGCCAATCCGCCGAAACGGATGTCTCCGATGAATCCGGGATTCCCGATGCCGATGTAGTTGCCGTTCCAGTTGGCGGGAAGCGGGAGCCAGACCTCGAATCCGATGTGCGAATCGCTCGTCGGCGCGGAAAATCCGATGACGCGGCAGAAGGGAACCGAGACTTTCTGGCCGGGAGGAGTGCCGAAGCGGCCGGGAGTGCTCGGCACGTCGAAATCGGGCGGCGCGGTGATTGCGGCGGCGGTGGTGATGGTGACGTTGGGAATTTTCAGGGACGCGAGGCTTTCGCAGGACTGCTGCGCCGATGCGGGCGTCGCGGCGAGTGAGTATGCTGCGAGCGAAGCGAGGGAAAAAACTACCACGATGCGATTTCTCATGCGACTGCCTCCCCGAGTGGCGATGGCGGCCGGTTGTTTCGGCGGCGGATTATACACCCATTTTCAGAGCGGAAATCCATCGGGGCCGCTATTCGCCCAGCTCACTTGAACGGGAAAGACGGCGAAATCAAATTCAACGGCAATGGGTTCAGGCGCCGAAACGGGCTGTGCTAACATTCGACGACACATGGCGAATGCCGTCTATATCGTGAGCGCGGTGCGGACGCCGATCGGGAAATTCGGCGGGATGCTACAGGATTTCACGCACCCCGATCTCGGCGTGATTGCGGTGCGCGCGGCGCTGGAGCGAGCGTTCGGATTGCCGCTGCCGCCGACAAGAGGCCACGGAGACACGGAGGCACAGAGGCAACAAAGCCGGGAAGAACTAGACAGATTGCCGTGGCACGTGGATGAGGTGATTTTCGGGAATGCGCGGCCGGCGGGCGTGGGGCCGAATCCTGCTCGGCAAGTGGCGTGGCGCGCCGGGCTTGGCGACGATGTTCCGGCGTTCACTGTGAACATGGCGTGCGCGTCGGGGCTGCGCGCGGTGATGCTCGGGTGGCAGGAGATATTGAGCGGAGGCGCGCAGATCATCGTCGCGGGCGGTGCGGAAGCGATGAGCCGCGTGCCGTACCTGGTCGAAGGGCGCTGGGGATTCAAGATGGGCAACCAGCCGCTGATCGATGGAATGTATCGCGACGGTTTTCTTTGTCCCATCTCGAAGCTGATCATGGGCGAGACGGCGGAGATTCTGGCGGAGCAGTACAAGATTTCGCGCGAGGAGCAGGACGCGTTTGCGGTCGAAAGCCACCGGCGGGCGACGCGCGCGGCGGCGGAGTGCCACTTCAAGAGCGAAATCGCGCCGGTCGAGATAAAGGATAAGAAGGGCAACGTCACGCGCATGGAAAAAGACGAACACGTGCGCGCGGACGCGACGATGGAAGGCATGGCGAAGCTGCCGCCTGTGTTCAGCAAGACGGGCAGCGTGACGGCGGGAAATTCGAGCGGCATCACGGACGGCGCGGCGGCGGTAGTGCTGGCGAGCGAAGAAAAGGTGCGCGAGCTGAAGCTCAAACCGATTGCGCGAATCGTGGATGCCACGGTCGCGGCGGTGGACCCGCGCGTGATGGGAATCGGTCCCGTGCCCGCGGTGCGCAACCTGAGCAAGCGCACCGGCACGAAAGTGGAGGATTACGACGCGGTGGAGCTGAATGAGGCTTTTGCGGCGCAGGTGCTCGCCTGCGACCGAGACCTGCACTTCAATCGCGAGCGATTGAACCCCAACGGCGGCGCGATCGCGCTCGGCCACCCCATTGCCTGCACCGGCAGCCGCATTCTGACGACGCTCATTCACGAAATCCGCCGTCCTTCGGGACAGGAGGGTGGCCAGGGGGCCAGCCCGCGCACTGGACGGCGGGGTCTTGCCACATTGTGTGTGTCGGGCGGAATGGGCGTGGCGGTGGAAATCGAAACGGTCTAACCTTTTTGAGACGGGTCCTTGAGCTGTCCTGCGGGCCCGCACGTCCGGAGCGATTTCCATGACCTTTGAGGGGCGCGCTGCAACCGTAGAAGTGCTCGGAACGCTGGCGCTGGTGCCGCCAAAGCTCGAAGAGTTTCAGTTCGTGAAGGTGAGCATCGAGGGAGAAGTCGCGCGGCTCACGCTCGACCGTCCCGAACACAACCTGCTGAACGAGCGGATGCTGGCGGAAGTCGCCTCGGGAATCAGCATCCTCGGCGAGCGCAACGAAATCAAGCTGATCATTCTCGATTCCGCGGGGAAGACATTCTGCGGCGGGATCGAGATCGGCGAATACACGCAGCGGCGCGTGTTTCAACTGCTCGACGCGTTCCACAGCGCGTTTGCGGCGATGCTCGACGCGTCGAAGCCCGTGCTGGTGGTGGTCAACGGGCCGGCGTTCGGCGGCGGCGCGGAGCTGGCTGCGCTGGGCGATCTGGTGATCGCGACTCCGAAAGCAAGATTCGCGCAGCCGGAAATCAAGCTCGGCGTTTTCCCGCCACTCGCAGCCGCGATCCTTCCCTCAATCCTGGGGCCAAAGCAAGCGCTTGAACTCGTGCTGACGGGCGAGACGATGTCCGCCGAGCGCGCGCAGGAACTTGGCATGGTCAACTGGCTGGTGCCCGAAACCGAGCTGAAGAAGAAAGTTGAAGAGGTATGCGCGAAGGTGACGGCGCAATCGGCGCCTGTGCTGACGATGGCGAAGAAAGCCATCATGGGCGGACTCGGATTGCCGCTGCGCGAGAGCGTCCGCAACTCGATGAAGGTGTTCCTCAATGAACTCGCCGAGCTGGAAGATTCGCAGGAAGGCTTGCGGGCCCTCGTCGAGAAGCGCGCGCCGAAGTGGAAGAACCGCTGAACGGAATTCGCGCGGCCGCCGGCACCGATTGACACGATCTCACGCACGGCTTACACTCGCGTTCGACAATTGAACTGGTTTTGGTAGTGGGAAGGCCGTGAAAATCGGCCACGGTCCCGCCACTGTAATCGGCAGGCGCTGCAAGTAGGGCGCAAGGCCGAAAGTCAGGTGACCTGCCGAAGCTAGTCGAAGCTGACACTCTTCGCGAGAGGGAGTGTGGCGATGAGCCTCGCTATCCTCGCGAGGCTTTTTTGTTGGAGATGAGGAATTCATGCGGGCCTGGCACCGAGGATTTATCGCGGCAGCGGCGGTGGGCGCGCTGATTGCGAGCGCTCCGCGTGTCGTTGCGCAAACTGGGGCTCAAAATGAGTCGCGAGTTTACGGAGATCCGGGTGTGGCCCCGACGCACCCGCTCGAAGTCACGGACGACGTGGGGCGGCGTGTGAAGCTGCCTTTCGAACTCAAACGGATCGTGACGCTCGCGCCGAATTTGACGGAGACGATCTACGCATTGGGTCTCGGAGACCGTCTCGTCGCCGACACGAACTATTGCGACACTCCGCCGGCGGCGAAAGCGAAGGCGCACGTGGGCGACCCCCAGAATCCGAGCCTCGAGGCGATTGTTGCGCTGCAACCGGACCTCGTGCTGGCGACGACATCGATCAACCGAGTCGCGACGGCCGACGCGCTCGAGCGGCTGGGCATCGCGGTGTACACCACCGCCGGAGATACGCAGACGGTTCTCCAAATGATCGACTCGATCGCGCGATTGGCGGATCTGATCGGGGCGGGGCAGCAGGGCGCGGAGGTCATCGGGCAGATGCGGCAGAGGCTCGATACGCTGCACGCGCGGCTTGCGGACCGGCCGATGGTCCACGTGCTGTTCGTGGTGTCCGAGCCGCCGCTGATCACGATCGGGCAGAACACGTTCATCGCGGACGCGCTGCGCTGGGCGGGAGCCGAGTCAGTGGTGCTGTCGAAACAAAACTGGCCGCAACTGAGCATCGAGGAAGTGGTCCGGCTGCAACCGGAGTACATCGTTTTCTCCGAGGGCCACGCCGGAGCGGCTGTTGAGGAGCTTGCGGAGCTGCGCTCGCGGCCGGTGTGGAGGGAACTCGACGCGGTGGAAATGGGCCACGTAGTGGACGTGAGTGAGGAAGCGGTGCGGCCATCGCCGGGGCTGGTGGACGCGATCGAGCAGCTTGCGCGCGAGGTGCACCCGGAAGTGTTTTCGCGGAAGAACGAAATTCAAGACGTCGAGTCGGCATGGGCGGGTTTGAAACCCGCCCCTACGACCGGCTGCGGGGGGCTAAGTCCGTGCGCCCGCTGACGCCGCGACGCATCGCGTGGGTGTGCGCCGGGCTGTTCGGCGTGCTGTTCGTGGCGGGGGTGATCTCGCTGCGGCTGGGCGCGTATCCGATTTCGGTGCGCGACATCGTGACGACGCTCTTTCAGGGCGTGATCGGCCGATGGGACGACATGCCGGGCGGGCTGAAGTCGATTGTGTGGGAGATCCGGTTGCCGCGGATCATGCTGGGGATTCTGGTGGGGGCATCGCTTTCGACCGCGGGCGCGGGCTTTCAGGCGCTGCTGCGGAATCCGCTGGCCGACCCGTACGTGCTCGGAGTATCGAGCGGAGCGGCGCTGGGCGCGATCATCAGCCTGATTGCCGCGCCGCACGCTCCGGGCGCGATTCAGCTGGCGGCGTTTGCCGGGGCGGCGGCCACGATCGCGGCCGTGTATTTTCTCGGGCGGCGCGGGGGACAACTCGACAGCGCCACGCTGCTGCTGGCGGGAATCGTCGCGGCGTCGTTCCTTTCGGCGATCATCATGTTTCTGATGACGACGCTTAGCGGGCGCGATCTGCGCGGCATGGCGTTCTGGCTGATGGGCGATCTCGGCACGATTTCGCCGGCGAATCCGGTGCGATGGTTCGAGGCGCTGTTCGCGGTGTTCGTGATCGCTGCTGGAGCGATCTACGCGACTTCGTCCGACCTGAATCTGATTCTCACGGGCGAACAGGAGGCGCGGCACCTGGGCGTGAACGTGAATCGCGTGAAGCTGGTGGTGTACGTGGCGGCGTCGGTGCTGACGGGGCTGGCGGTGTCGGTGAGCGGCGCGATCGGATACGTGGGACTGCTCGTGCCGCACCTGATGCGGATGATGTTCGGCACCGATTACCGGCTGCTGGTTCCGACGTCCGCGCTGGGCGGGGCGATTCTGGTGGTGCTGGCGGACACGCTGGCGCGAACGATCGTGTCTCCCACGGAATTGCCGGTCGGCGCGATGACGGCGATCGCGGGAGCTCCGGTGTTCATTTATCTCATGCGGCGGAGGGTGCGATGAGCGAAATCGCAGGCGATACCTCGCCGCTGCTGCCATCGGTGATGCCAAGCCCGAGAGCGCCGGGCGCGCGGCTGAAGGTCGAGCAAGCGAGTTTTGCCTATGCGGCCACAGACCGCTCCGCGCCGAAATTCACGCTGGGGCCCACGAGCTTCGAGGCGCAGCAGCGCGAGCTTGTGGCGATCCTCGGGCCGAACGCCAGCGGGAAATCGACGCTGCTGGGGCTGCTCGCGGGACTCGCGCGGCCGCTTTCGGGGCGCATCGAAGTGGATGGCACGGAGGTGAGCCTGCTCGATCTGCGCACGCGCGCGCAGCGAATCGCGCTGGTGCAGCAGGAAAGCGAGCTGCTGTTTCCCCTGCGCGTGTGGGAGTACGTCTTGCAGGGGCGCTATCCCTACGGGCGGCGGCTGCGATTCGAATCGTCGGAGGATTGCCTGCTCGCCGGAAACGCGCTGGCGCAGGTGGGCGCGGACGCGCTGCGCGATCGATGGATGGATCAGCTTTCGGGCGGAGAGAAGCAGCGCGTGATTCTGGCGCGGGCGCTGGCGCAACAGCCTTCGCTGCTGCTGCTCGACGAGCCGACGCAACATCTCGACATCGGCGGCAAAGTGGAGCTGCTGCGGCGCCTGCGGAAGCTGGCGGACGACAGCCGCTACACGGTGCTAGTGGTGACGCACGAGCTCAACCTGGCCGCGGAGTTTTGCGACCGCATCGTGCTGCTGCACAAGGGCAAGTGCCTGCGCGTGGGAACGCCGGCGGAGGTTTACGAGCGCGAGCTGCTGGAGGAAGTGTTCGAGGCGCCGCTCGAAGTCGAGATGCGAGCGAGCGGGCGGCCGCGCGTGATTGCAAGAGGGAATTACTAGCAGGGTGCAGAAAAAGTCGCCGGAGAGACTTCAGGGGTTTCAACCCCTGAAGCAGCCGAGCGACTTCCGGCGGGGTTAAAACTCCGCCCTTCCACCGCGGCCATTTGTGAATCGGCATACGGGCCCGCGGAAGTTTTGGAGCGCGATTTCGCGGAAGAGTAGTGCGCTTCCGCAAGCGGCGGCGCCGGAAATTGCGGCGCGCCGTCCACAATCACACGAGACTCCGTGCACGGGAAGACGGTGAAAAGCCGTCGCCGCCGCGCGACTGTAAGGCGGAGAGTTTTTCGGCGCGCGCCACTGGCCCGGACAGCGAATCGTTTCCGATTCGCCGCCGGGATGGGAAGGCCGCGACCGAGTCCTGAATTCTTCGGGACATTCCGCCAAGCCAGGAGACCGACGGAGCCTCAACCCCGGTTGACATCCTTATCGGATGCCAACCGCGGACAACCTTCAGCTCCCGCGCGAGAGGGAGAGGAGGAAAAATGAGACTGCGACTTTCCCTTCCTTTGTTTTTGATCCTGCCGTTGATTTTCGCGAGTTTTGCCTGCGCGCAGACACCCAGTCCATCCCACGGCGCGACGATTCAGGGAACCGTGTATGACCCGGACGGACGCGCAGTTTCGGGCGCCGAAATCAGCCTGCTCAGTTCACTGGTTGCGGTCGCGGAGACCCGAAGCGACTCGCGGGGCGAGTACCGGTTCGAGGATCTTCGGGGCGGAACATTTACCGTTGCTGCGAATGTGCCGGGGCTCACCAGCGTCTCGGCTGAAATCAAACTGCAAGCGACGGACACAGCGACGGCGGACATTCACCTCAAACTCAGCGCCGTCCAGGAACACGTCGTCGTGTCCGCATCGCTGGGAGGGGCGCTCGCTCCGCAAATCGGTTCGGCGGTGACGGTCGTGAGCCGGGAGGAGATCGAAAATCAAGGCACCGAGACGGTGGCCGACGCGCTGCGAAATGTTCCCGGCGTGGCGATCAACCGGATCGGGCAACAGGGCGCCGTCACGAGCGCGTTCATTCGCGGAGGAAACTCGAACTACAATCTGGTGATGATCGACGGGATTCCGATGAACGATTTTGGAGGAGGGTTCGATCTCGCCCCGCTGCCAACCGACGGCGTGGACCAGGTGGAGCTGACGCGCGGGCCGCAAAGCGCGCTGTATGGGTCGAATGCGGTCGCCGGCGTGATCAACGTGGTCAGCATCCAGGGCGACGCCGAGCCGCATTTCAGTTTTGCCGGGGAAGGCGGCAGCTATGACACGTGGCGCATCACCACGGGAGGAGCAGGCCTGACGGGTGGATTGAGCTGGGCTTACAACTTGTCGCGAGTGAGCACGCAGGGGATGGTTGCGGACGACGCATACCGGAATCAGACCTCGTTCGTGAGTCTGGGTTACTCGCGGAGCCCGCGGCGGAAATTTATCGCGCACTTTTTCGGCGATGCCGGGCGCGCGCTATTGCCCGGCCCGTGGGGCTCGGACCCAGACGGGTTTTTCGGAGGAAAGGCCGGCATTCCATTCGGGTACACGGCCCAGGTTCAAGATTTGTTCGGCTATCAAGCGGGCTACACGGAGCAGTTTTCGGGCCGTTTTCAGCAGGTCTCGTTCGTGAGCGTTTCAACCGATCACTTTTCATTTCCTGCCACCCCTGCGACGTTTGGCAGTTCATCCTTCACAAGGAATGTGCGACTGGCGGCAAACACCCGGAGCGAAATCGCGCTGACGGCCAAGGACGTGTTCGTCGCCGGGTTCGAGTACGACCGGGAGCAGTTCAGGAACACGTACGTCGCTGATCCAGCGGGCGCCCCATTCGATCTGCCGCGCGACAATTTTGCGTTCTTCGCCGAAAACCGCTGGAATGCCGGCGAACGCTGGTTTCTCACGACGGGCGTGCGCGTGGACAACATTCGCACCGGGAGCCTGCCGCCGGACGGTTTTGGGTCGAGGCCCTTCATACCAGCAACGTCGGTTACGCAGGTGGACCCGCGCGTATCGGTGGCTTACCTCGCGCGGCAAGCGAGCAGCGGCGAGCTGGGCGTCACGCGAATCCACGGGAGCTTCGGAACGGGAATTCGTGCACCGGACGGATTCGAGCTCGGATTCACGGACAATCCTCAACTGAAGCCGGAAAAAAGCATCAGCGCCGATGCGGGAGTCGAGCAGCGCTTTCTGGATGACAGAGCCGTAATCGACGTGACGTATTTTTACAACCGCTTCAAGGACCAGATCGTCACGCTGGGCGGATCGTTTGCGGACCTGAGCACGTTTTCATCGGCGAATCTGGCGAAGTCGCGCGCTTACGGGATCGAAAGCAGCCTGCGGTTGCGGCCGATTCGTTCGCTCGAGATCGTGGGCGAATACACGTGGCTCAACACGGCGATCCTGGCTCTGGACGGAACGACGAGCGTGCAGCCGCCCTTCGTGGTCGGCCAGCCATTGATTCACCGGCCGCGCAGCGCGGCGGGCTACGACGCCACGTGGACGCACGGCCGATGGATGCTCAATTCCAATGCGTCGATCCGCGGCGCGGTCCTCGATCTTGAGCCCAACCTAGGCACGTTCGCCTGCGAACTCAATCCGCCGAAGCAATGCCTGTTCCGAAATCCAGGCTACGTGGACGCGAACGCCGGCTTCGCCTACAGGCTGCCGCGCGGCGTCGAGATCTTCGGGCGGCTGAACAATTTCCTCAATCAGAAGTACGAGGAATCGCTCGGCTACCCGGCGCTGCGTCTGAACTTTGTATCGGGAATCAAGCTCGGCTTTCCGGCAGGGCGCAATCCATCGGGTCGCTAGTCGGGCTCAGAATGTAAAGCGCGGCGGAGCACGCGCGCGGGAGTGGATGCTATAATTCCGCCCTTGCCATGAGCCGAACCGCACAAGAAACGCCGGCGCCGCCGGAAGCGCTGGCGCGCTACGAGGCCGTGATCGGCCTCGAGGTGCACGCGCAGCTTCAGACGCTGACGAAGGCGTTCTGCGGGTGCTCGACGAAGTTCGGGGGCGCGCCGAATTCGAATACGTGTCCCGTGTGCCTGGGCCTGCCGGGCGCGCTGCCGGTGCTGAATCGCAAGGCGCTGGAGCTGTCGCTGCGCGCGTCGATGGCGATCGGATGCAAGATTCAAGAGCGGTCGCGCTTCGCCCGCAAGAACTACTTCTACCCGGACCTGCCGAAGGGCTACCAGATTTCGATGTACGAGCTGCCGCTCGCGCTTGAGGGCGCGATCGACATCGAAGTGGAGGGCGAGCACAAGCGCATCGGCATCACGCGCCTGCACATGGAAGACGACGCGGGGAAAAGCCTCCACGAAGGATTTCCGGACGCCGAGCAATGGAGCCACATCGATTTCAACCGCTGCGGAGTGCCGCTGATCGAGATCGTGTCCGAGCCAGACCTGCGAACTCCGGCCGAAGCGTACGCGTACCTGAACACGCTGAAGCAGATTCTGGAATACACGGAAGTGAGCGACTGCAACATGGAGGAAGGCTCGCTGCGCTGCGATGCGAACGTCAGCGTGCGGCTGCGCGGCGCTGCGAAATTCGGCACGAAGGCGGAAGTGAAGAATCTGAACTCGTTCCGCTACCTTTCGCACGCGCTCGAATACGAAATCGAGCGGCAGATCGGAATCCTCGAATCGGGCGGGAAGATCGTGCAGGAGACGCGGCTGTGGAACGTGGCCGAGGGGCGCACCGAGCCGATGCGGTCGAAAGAGTTCGCGCACGATTATCGATACTTTCCCGATCCCGACTTGCTGCCCGTTTCCGTTTCCGCGGCGGCGATCGAGGAAGTGCGGCGCTCGATGCCGGAATTGCCGGCGGCGAAGATTGCGCGTTTCGTGGCGGAGTACGGCATCACGCCGTACGATGTGGGCGTGCTGACGGGCACGCGCGCGCTGGGCGACTTCTTCGAAGCGGCCGTGAAGGCGGGCGCGCCGGCGAAGGCCGCGGCGAGTTGGATTTCGGTGGAGCTGCTGCGGCGGCTCAACGACGCCGCGAAAGAGATCGCGGAGTGCCCGGTGGCTCCGGCGGCGCTCGCCGAGCTGCTCGGGAAAATTGAGAAGGGCGAGATCACCGCGGCGAGCGGCAAGAAGGTGTTTGCGACGATGTTCGAGACGGGAAAGCGCGCGGCGGAGATCATTGCTGCGGAAGGGTTCGCGCAGATCTCGGACACGGGCGCGATCGAGAAAATCGCGCGAGAGATTATTGCGAAAAGCCCCGACAATGTGGCCAAATACCGCTCCGGCAATGAAGGCGTGTTCAAGTTTTTCGTCGGGCAGGTGATGCGCGAGACGCGCGGGCAGGCGAATCCGCAGATGGTCAACGAGATCGTAAAGCGCGTGCTGAGCGAATAGCGTCAACGCAGGGCGGAGAAGCGACGTGCTCAAAGAAGGCGACAAGGCTCCCGATTTTCGCGTGACGGCCGACGACGGCCGCACGATTTCGCTTGCGGACTACCGCGGGCGGAATCTGATTCTGTATTTCTATCCGAAGGCCAACACGACCGGTTGCACGCACGAGGCGGTGGAATTCAGCAGCGCGCTCGAGCAGTACCACGCCGCGAAGGCGGACGTGGTGGGCTGTAGCGGGGACTCCGTGGAGGCGCAGGCGAAATTCAAAGCGCGCTACAAGATCAGCTTTCCGCTGCTCGCCGACACGAGGTTCGACGTGATCGAAGCCTACGGCGCGCGGCGAATGAAGACGTTTTTCGGGAAATCGTTTCTCGGAATCGTGCGATCGACATACTGGATCGGCCCGGACGGAAAGATCAAGAAGGTCTGGGAGAAAGTCACGCCAAAGGGCCACGCCGCCGAAGTGCTCGCCGCGATTCGCGGGAACTGAGGAAGGTCTCGCGAACGGCGCGGTCCCCAACCGCGCTCAGGCGGCCGGCTTGCTCCGAAGCTCCGCAAGCAGCCACGCGAGGGCCACACCCAAACATATGCCGGAGGCGACGAGCTGCACGATATCGACTGTGCGCAGTGCGTGCGCTGCCGGCCTCTGGAGAAACTGGAAAATTCCGCTGATTCCAACGACGAGCACGATTACGAACTGGTAGATGAATTTGCCGCGCGCTGCCATGAGGTCCTCCGAGGAGTAAGTTGTCTGGGGCTGCTTTGGTCGGCGAGAGTATGGCAACGACGGCGCGGTGTCAACGGACGGGCGCGGATCAGTGCAAGGCTGAAGAGAGGTTCTTCGACTGCACGTCCCGACAGGGAGATCTGAAAAGCGATCTCCCGGGAAGAATACGGCGTCGGGACACTCCGCTCAGAATGACGATGCCAGCGCGAGGATTTCGACTGTGGCAATCTGATTCTAGAAAGTCACGGTGAAGGAATCGCCCGCCTGTTCGATTAGCGCGTTGTCGATCAGGCGCGTGCTGCCGACGCGTGCCGCCAGCAGGACGTAGCAAGTGTTTCGCAGGGCCATCACCGGTTCGAGCGTGTCCGCGTCCACGATTTCCGCGTAATCGAGCGCGATGGCCGGGTCGGCGTCGAGCACGCGGCGCAAAGCCGCAAGCAGCCGCGTGGCGCTGCGCTCGCCGGAAGCGACTTCGCGGCGGACGGCATCGAGCGAGCGATAGAGCGCGGTGGCCGCGCGGCGGTCGTTTGCGTTCAGATAGGCATTGCGCGACGACATGGCGAGGCCGTCCGGCTCGCGGACGATCGGGCACACGACGATCTCCGCGCCGAGATTGAGATCACCAGTCATCTGGCGAATGATGCGGAGCTGCTGCGCATCCTTGCGGCCGAAAAACGCGAAGCGCGGCTGAACGATTTCGAAAAGTTTCATCACCACCGTGGTGACGCCGCGAAAATGGCCGGGACGCGAGCGGCCTTCGAGCGTGTCGCCGAGGCCCTCGACGACGATGGACGTGCGGAACCCCGGCGGATAGATTTCCTCGGGCGGCGGCGCGAAGACGTAATCCACGCCAAGCCTTTCGAGCACGGCGCGGTCCGCCTCGAACGTGCGCGGATATTTCTGAAAATCCTCGGCGGGTCCGAACTGCTTCGGGTTCACGAAAATCGAGACGACCACCGGCGAGCACTGCTGTTGCGCCGCGCGAACGAGCGAGAGATGGCCTTCGTGGAGCGCACCCATCGTGGGGACGAGGCCGAGGATGCGATCGTTGCGGCGCGCCTCCTCCGCCACCTGCTTCATCCACGCAACCGTATGAATGATTTCCATGCGCGGGCGAACGGGGAGCGCTACGCCGAGGCCTTCGCGGCCTGCTCGCGATAAAAGACGATCAGGTCCGTCGAGACCGGCTTCGCACCCAGCTGGCGCAGGAGCGTCGCGATCTGGCCCCGATGATACGTGCTATGGTTTGCGAGATGTTGGAGGCATTGCGCAAGCGGCTGCGAGAACGGCACCCCAGCAAGAGACTTGAGCTGGGCGATGCGTTGCAGATCTTCCGGAGTGAGCGAGGCGATGTAGTCGGTGAGGTCGCGATCGACTTCGGCCGAGCGGCGACGGACGGATTCGAAATCGGGGAAATCCGAAGGGACAGGAAGACTCGTCGGCGTGCGCCCGTGCCACCGCTCAAGCCAAATCCATTCGGCGCCCATGAGGTGCACGAGCGTGTCGCGCACCGAGCCGAAGCTCGAGCCCATATCGCGCGTGAACTGCTCCGGGGTGAGCGAAGCGCAGGAGTCCAGAGTGCGGTGATTCGCCCAGGAGTTGTACTGGTAGAGAGTGCGGAAATCCTGAATGTCCATTGGCGGTCTCCTTTCCGATGCAAGCGCGGGATTGTAACTGATTTCAGGATCGGCGGTGAGCGGGCAGATGCTCGCGCAGCTCGGCGGCGGAGTGGTACGACTCCGCGTCCGAGGGGAACCGCCCGCCGCGCACATCGTCGCAGTATTCCGATACGGCGCGCGAGATTTCCGCGGAAAGATTCGCGTATTGCCGGACAAACTTGGGCTTGTGCTCGGCGCCCAACCCGACGAGGTCGTGAAAGACGAGCACCTGGCCGTCGCAATCCGGGCCGGCGCCGATGCCGATCGTGGGAATGCGGAGCTTTTCGGTGATGCGTGCGGCCAGCTCGCGAGGCATGGACTCGAGCACGATGGAAAACGCGCCCGCGGCTTCGACGGCGCGCGCGTCGCGCTCGACCTGCCGGGCGGAATCCGCCGTCTTGCCCTGCACCTGGAATCCGCCGAGCGCGTTCACCGATTGCGGCGTGAGGCCGACGTGGCCCATTACGGGGATTTCGGCTTCGACGAGACGGTGAATCAATTCGAGGCGCTTTTCGCCTCCCTCGACCTTTACTGCTTCGGCGCCGCCTTCCTTGACGAGGCGCACGGCGTTACGCACGGATTCGTCGAGCGAGATGTGAAAGCTGCCGTAGGGCATGTCGGCGACGAGAAGGGCGTGCTTCGTCGCGCGGCGGACGGCGCGCGTGTGGTGGATCATTTCATCGAGAGTGACGGGCAGCGTGCTGTCGTAGCCGAGCACAGCCATGCCGAGCGAATCGCCGACGAGCAGAATGTCCACGCCGGCCTCGTCGAGCAGGCGGGCGGTGGGGTAGTCGTACGCCGTCAGGCACGTAATTTTCTGCGTGGTTTCAGCAAGGCCAGAAAGCGAATGCGACTTGCGGGAGAGGATGTCGGGCACGGAAACTTTCCCGTTGTCCGCACGGGGTGCGACGCTCATTTTTGCCTCCGGTGCCGCTCCCAAGCTTCGGGATACAGCCCGCTAACAGGCTGATGCTAGCAGAGAAGGGTTGGATTCCGCAAAGAATTCCAAGGACCGGCTTCCGAGTGAGAACGCCAGCAGAACGCGGGTGCGAAAAGCGTCAGGCCTGGGTGACGGGCGTGGGCGGCACGGTAGGAGGCGCCGAGTGGGCCTGCTTCTCGACGCCGCGCCAGCCGACGGGGCGTCCCTGCACGGCTTCCTTGAGCGCGCTGAAAAGCACGACGTACATCATCTGGCGGTAGTAGAAGCGCTGAAGGATCAGCGGCGCGAGAAGCGTCCAGTCCTCGTGCCTTTCAAGCGCGAAGGCGACGACGCAGGTGAAGAGGTCGATCAGCATGAAGAGCGCGAAGAAGATCAGGGAGCGCTCCACGTCCTGCGAGGTCCAGAGCTGCGGCAGGCGCGCGATCTGGAGCTGCGCGAGACCCCAGAGCGCCAACGAGAGCAGGAACAGCAGGTCGATGACCGGCGAAACGAGCGGAAGAATAATCTGGAAAAGGAAAATATTCGGAATGGCGATCCAGCCGAGCGTGCCATAGCGCGGATTGCCGGCGGTGTCGCGATGCTTCCACACCGCCTGGAGAGTGCCAAAGGTCCAGCGGAAGCGCTGGCGAACCAGAGCGTTCACGGTCTCCGGAACCTCGGTGCGGCCGATGGCGTCCTCGTCGTAGAGAATTTTCCAGCCGTTGCGCCGGATCGTGAGCGTCAGGTCGGTGTCTTCGGCCACGGTATCGCCCGAAAAGCCGCCGCTGTTGCGCAGCAAATCCGTGCGCCACGCGCCCGCGGCTCCCGGAACCACCGGGATGCAATTCAGCAGATCGAACGCGCGCTTTTCGAGATTCTGGCTGGTGATGTACTCGAGCGCCTGCCAGCGCGTGATCCAGCGATTGCGGTTGATCACCTTCACGTTGCCCGCGACGGCGCCGACCTTCGGATCGGCGAAGTGCCGTACGAGGCGAGGAACCGCTTCGGGATCGACGATCGTATCCGCGTCGATGGAGACGGCGATCTCGCCAATCGCTTCGCTGAGCGCGTGATTGAGCGCGGAGGGCTTGCCGTGATTGCTTTGCAGCAGCAGCTGGACGCGGCGGTCGCGGCCGAAATTCGCGCGGACGAGCTCGGCCGTGCGATCTGAGGAGCCGTCGTCCACGACGAGGATTTCGAGCTTGGGATAATTGGAAGCGAGCGCGGCGCGAACCGTATCGACGATCACCGACTCCTCGTTGTACGCGGGAATCAGGATGCTGACCTCGGGCTTGTAATCCGGGTGATCCTGCGGCGCGGGACGGAGCTTTTCGGCGAGAGCGAGCAATCCGACGATCAGCGCGCGGCCGCTGACCAGCAGAATGCCGGCGACAAAAATGAACGCGATCCCGGCGCGCAGCCAGCGGAACACGTCGAAGATGAAGGCGTCCACGCGGACCATCAGCCACTCGCGGTAGCTCAGCGAGGGCATCATTTGAGCGCGATCCTGCCCCAGCAGGTTCGAGACGAGGACGAACTCGTAGCCCTTCGCGCGAAGACCTTCGATGATCTGCGGCAGAGCGGCGACGGTGCGGCTGCGGTCGCCGCCGCCATCGTGCATCAGGATGATGTTGCCCTTGTTGGCCTGCGTATCCGTGAGAACGCGCTGGACGATGGTGGCCACCGGAGCGGGCGGCTTGCCGTTGGGCTCGCCCCAATCGTGCGGATCGATTCGCGCGCCGATGATGACGTAGCCCATCGCCTGCGGCACGGGAAGCATCTGGATTTCGCTCGCCGTTTCCGGCTGGTGATCGATGCCGTAGGGCGGGCGGAAAAGAGTGGTCTTCACGCCGAGGCTGCTTTCCAGGAGCAGCTCCGCGAGGTTCAATTCGAGTTGGATCTGCGGCTTTGAAATCGACTCGAATTCAGGGTGCGTGAACGTGTGGTTGCCGATTTCGTTGCCTTCCGCGTATTCGCGCTTCACGATTTCCGCATTCTGGTTGGCGGATTCGCCGATCACGAAAAACGCCGCAGGCGCCTTTTCGCGCTTCAACACGTCGAGAATCTTCGGCGTCCATTCGGGATCGGGGCCGTCGTCGAAAGTCAGAGCAACTTTGTGCGGCGCGGCGCCCATCTGCTGGATGCGCCAGGACATCGGATAGCTCTGAAAGCTTTCGTCGTCGAAGGAGTCCGAATCGGCGTCGTATTCGAAGGTGCGGCGGCCGTTCTGCGGAGTCGCGGTGATGCGCCAGATGTCGCCGTCGCCTTCGCGAACCAGATCGTAACCGGGAGGCAGATCTTCGAGTTTGGCGCGCGTCGGGTCGTCGGCGTGCGTGGCGTCCCAAATGGACCAGATGGACGGGTCTTCCATCCCAAGACGCCAGAGAGCCGTGCCGCGCACGCCGGCGCGCTCGGCGGCACGCAATTCGTTGTAGGCGGTGACGCCGTCGAGCATCCAGACGTTGTGCACGCGATTGTTTTCATCTTCGTAGGAATAGTGGAGGTTGAGCGAATCGGGATCGAAGAGGATGTCCGATTCCGACTCGACGGCGGTGATAACTCCCTGTTGGAACGTGACCGCCTGAGCGGGCGGGTGCGGCTCGCGCTTCGACTTCGCGGGCCAGTCGTAGCCGTAGTTGGCGACGCCCATGATCAGCTTATCGGGCGGCACGAGCTTGACCATGTTTTCGATGTTGCGGACAAACCAATCCTGCGGCGCGATGGGTCCGGGATCCGAGGTGGACCAGCGGAAGTCGTAATTCATCAGAATGATGGCGTCAACCTGGGAGGCGAAATACTTGTAGTCGTAGCTCCAGTCCGCCGCGGGCAGGCCGATCATCAGCTTCAAATTTCTCCCGTGGAGATCCGCCGCCAGGTCGTGCGTGAACGCCTGAAAATCGCTCTGGCTGGTCTTGGGCAGCGACTCGAAATCCACCACGATGCCGGCCTGGCGCTCCGCTTCGGCGTACTCTTCGAGCTGCGTCGCCAGCCGCGCGCGGGCGGCTGGATTCGCGAGCATTTTCACGAAGTCCGGGGGGCACCATTCGTTCGTGACTGCGTTGTAGTTGTTGACCATCGGCATCACGGGCAATTCGATGGGGGGCGTGCGCGCTTGCAGCGACTGGAGGAAGACGCCGAGCTTCGGGTCCTGATCGGCGACGAGCTTGCCATCGGCCGAAATCGCGTGCAGAGCTTCCGGAATCAAGAGGTCGAGATCGTGGTAGTGCAGCTGGAGCGAGGCAAGGCTGGTGTAGTCGTCGCTCACATAGAAGGCGGCGCGCAGCGGATCGTAATTCTGCGGCACTTTGCCGAGCTCCGCGACCTTTCGTTTGCGGCCGCGCACGGGCTTCGGCTTTTGCTTCGAGCGAACGGCGTGGAGGGCGGCGTGCGTATCGGGCCGCAAGATATCCGGCAGCGCGGGATTGCGGCCCACGTTGAGCAGGAAGACGAGGAGTACGACGGTGAAAAGGCCGCCCGTGATCTCGAGGACGAGCCTGGTGCGGCGCCAGCGGCGTCGCTCCTCGTCGTAGAAAATTGGCTTGCCTTCAGCCATCAGTGCATTCCAAGCTAGCCGTCCCTTGGGAAGCTGTCAATGACTGCCAGAAATAAGATGCGCGCCAGTGCGATTCTTGCCGTATCAGCGGGGCTCGCGCTACGCCTGTTTTTCGTGTTGAAATTTCCGGCTACGGGTTCGGGCGACGCGCCATTCTACATCGAGCTGGCGTGGAATTGGCTCAAGAAGGGCGTTTATGGCGGAGTAGTCAACGGCCAGCTGATGCCGCTGGATACGCGCGCGCCGGGCTATCCCGCGTTTCTGGCGGCGGTATTCAGCGTGGCCGGAAATTCGTCGCGGGCGGTGATGCTGGCGCAGGTTGCGGTGGACCTGGGCGCCTGCTTCCTGATCGCGCTGATCGCGGCGCGGCTGGCTCCGGAGGCTTCGCGGCGCCGCGCGGCGATGGCCGGGTTGTGGCTTGCGGCCCTGTGCCCCTTTACCGCGAACTACGCGGCAGTGGTGCTGACGGAGACGCTGGTTACGTTTCTGACGGCGCTGGCGATCGTGCTGGTGCTGGAGGCGCATCGCAACGCGGCTTCGGGCGTCGCGACGAACCCTGCCGGATTCGCGGCCCGCGGCTTCAGCGCGTGGTTTCTTGCGGGTGTGGTTGCCGGATTCGGAGCGTTGGTTCGCCCGGAGACGCCGCTGCTGTTGCTCGCGGTGGGGCTCGTCCTCGTGGTGAAGTGGCGGCGCCCGGCCGACTGGCTGAAACTGGTGAGGGCCGGTGCGCTGATGGCGGCGGGGCTTGTGATGCCGCTCGTGCCGTGGGCGGCGCGGAACTGGAAGACGCTCCATGAGGTGCAGTTCCTGGCGCCGCGATATCTCCAGGCCGCCGGAGAATATACCCCGCTCGGATTCGACGCCTGGACAAGGACGTGGCTCTGGCGCTACGGCGACGTGTATCTCGCCAACTGGAAAGTGGACTACGAAGAGATACCCATCGACTCGCTTCCGGCGCGGGCATTCGACTCTCCGGCGGAGCGGGAGCGCATCGCGAACGTGCTCGAGCCGTACAACGACACGCTGACGCTCACGCCCGAACAGGACGCCGTGTTCCGCGAAATCGGCCGGGAGCGCACGGCGCGCGATCCGCTGCGGACGTACGTGAAGATTCCGCTGCTGAGGTCGCTCGCGATGTGGTTCACGCCGCGCGTCGAGCTGCTGCCGTTCAGCGGGCATCTATGGCCGCTTGCTCGCGAATGGCAGGACGACCGAACGGATTTCCTCGTGTCGCTCAGCCTGTTATTGCTGAACGCGGCGTTCGTTGCGATCGCGCTGGGGGGAGCTTGGATGGCGCGGCGGAGGCCGGGGTGGGCGTTTCTGATCGTGTTTGCGCTGGTGCGTACGGCGTTCTTTGCGGGGTTCATCGAAACGCCGGAGCCGCGCTACGTGCTGGAATGTTTTCCCGTGGTGATCGCGCTCGGGGCGCAAGTCTTTTGCGGCGGCGTCAGCTCTCTTCGACCGGCTCGGGATGAATCGTAAGCCGGAAGATCTGGGGGAAGTGCTCCTTGACGCGATCCTCGAGAGCGGCCGTGAGGTCGTGGACCGCCGTGATCGGCAGGTTCCCGTCCATGGCGCAGTGGCAGGAGACGAGAATCTTGTGCTCGACGCTGCGCACGAGAACTTCGTGGCAATCGACCAGCTCCTTATATTCCGAGGGGAGCGAATTCAGGAAATGCTCGACCGCGCCGGCCAGTTCCTTCATTTCCTCCGCGCCGGGAATCCGCGCGCCGAGCGGCTCGATGTGAATGTTGACGTGCACGTGAGGGTCGGTGGCGGCGCGGATGTCTTCTTCCAGCTCCGTCGCGCGGAGATGAGCCTGGCGAAGGCTCGATTCCTCATCCACCTCGAGATGTAGATCGACGAAGAGGCGTCCGTCGAGCTGATGCGCGGACAGCTCATGGACCGCCAGGCCCCGGCGCTGCGCGATCGCGCGAATCGTTTCGAAGAGATGCTCGTCGGTGCGCGCGCGGGGCTCTACGTGGACCACAATGTCGGCGGGGACGATTCGCTCGATGCTCCGCTCGACGGCGTCGCTCGCCGCGTGAGCCTGTTCGAGGCTCGCCGTGCGCGGCACGCTGATGGTGACGTCCACGAAGTAGCGCTGGCCGGCCCTGCGCACGCGCACACGCTCGGTCTGAAGCACGCCTTCGGTTTCATCGACGGTTCGCGCAATCCGCTCGCGCAGGCCGCGCGGAGCCACATCCAACAGCGCGTCCACCGTCCGCCTTCCCAGGCGCGAGCCGATCCAGATGATGACGCCCGCCACGCCCAGAGCGGCCACCGCATCGAGTTTGCCGAGCCAGGGCATGCCGAATCGCATTCCCAGCCACGCGCCCGTAATCCCGAGCACGACGACGAACGTGCTCCACACGTCGGTGGAAAAATGCAGGGCGTCCGCCTCCAGCGCCTCGCTCGGATATTTTTTCGCGACGCGATTCAGCGCTCGCGAGCGAACGAAGTCGATTCCCATGGTGAGCGTCAGAATCACGATGGCCATAAGGCTCGGGTGCATCGGCGGAGTCTTGAAGAGCAGCCGCTGAAAAGCCTCCCAGATGATGTAAAGCGCGGTGAGCAGTAGCAGGCCGGTCTCGACGAAGGCCGAGAAACTTTCCACCTTTCCGTGGCCGTAGAGGTGGTCCGCGTCCGCGGGCTTGTCCGCCACGCGGATCGAGAGATACGTGATGACGGCGGCCACCAGATCGAGGCTCGAGTGCAGGGCCTCCGACAAAATGCCAAGGCTGCCGGTGACCACCGCGAGAAAGACCTTGAGCAAGACAAGGACCACGGCGGAGCCGACCGAGCCGAGCGCCGCCATCCGTTTTTCACGTGTCGCGTGTTCCGCCGTCTCAAGCGCCATGCGGGCGATTATACGCTCGCGCTTGAGGGGATAAAGCGCCGGGCGCGCAATCCGGGCGCCGCTGATCCGGCCAACTGTGGCGGTTTGGGAATCCTCTTTTGCCTCCGTTGCGCGAAACTGTATAGTGATTTTGAGAGCCGCGAGACTCCGATCACCCGCCATGAGCCCGTCATTTGACAACCCGCCGAGCCCGCCGATTGCCGTGGGTGCGACGCCTCGAATCAGTCGATGGAAGGCGGTGCTAGTTCTGGTGCTGATCGCGGCGGTGGGCGCCGCTGCGGCGGATGGCTTCCCGATCGAACCGTACAGAATCGAGGTAACGCACTACGAGGTGCAGGGGCCGGTAACCGCGCCCTTGAAGATCGCGCATCTGAGCGACTTGCACACGCACGGGCTGGGCCGGCGGGAGATGCGCATGCTGGAAGTCCTTGCCGCCGAGAAGCCGGACATTATTGTGATCACGGGGGATTCGCTCGGGAACAAACGCGGCGACTATGAAATGTGCCGGGAAGTTTACGAGCAGTTGCACGCGCCGCTCGGCGTGTGGTTTGTTCGCGGCAACTGGGAGAACGACAAGCCGTTGCGCCGCGAGCGCGCGTTTTACCAGCAAGTCGGCGTGCATCTTCTCGTGAATGCGAATCAGGAAGTCCGGCCGGATGTCTGGCTGATCGGCCTGGATGATCCCTATAGCGGGGCCGCGAAACCGGACGCCGCGCTCGAGGGAGTCCCGCCCGGAGCCTACAAGATCGCGGCATTCCACTCGCCGGCGTTCTTCGATCAAATGGCTGGCCGAGCCGACCTTATACTGACGGGACACACGCACGGCGGGCAGGTGCGGCTGCCTTTTTTGAGGCCGCTGTGGCTGCCCAAGGGCTGCGGCCGCTACATTGAAGGGTGGTACGAGGAGCAAGGCTCGCGGATGTACGTGAGCCGGGGGCTCGGCATGTCGCTGCTGCCGATAAGGTTTCTCTGCCGCCCTGAGATTACGTTTATTACCGTGAAGCCGGCGGGGTGACCTCGCCCGAAGCCGCTTTAGTTGAGCGGCGGAGCGGGAACCAGAGGCAGGCGGCGGGGCTCGCCGTGGAAGCCTCGGATTTCGACGTCGTCGAGCACGAGCGACGGAGCGATCACCGTGCTCGGAATTCCGCCCTGCACCGAGCCGAACGCGCCGAGCGCCGTTCCGGCCAGGCCTTCGGCGGGGTTCTGCATAAAGGTATAAACCACCGGGTCGTCGCCGATCGCAAGAATATTGCGCAAAGACCGCAGCGTAAGCCCTTCGAGCACTCCTCCCCGCACGGGCTCTTCGCGGCCGTCGTCCACGTACACGCGGTAAACGAAAAGCGGCACGCGCGCGCCGCTGGCGATCTCTCCCCCGATCGCTCCGATGAACTCGGAAAAATCTTCCTGGCGAACGGAGGAGAGCGCCGGATTATCCATGCGCTTTACCTCGAGGCACCATTCGTGCCCGTCGGCGCGGCACGCGTCGAGAAACTTCTTCCGCAAATCGGCCGGCTTCATCGCATCCGACGATTGAAAAAGAAGATTGCTGCTCAAGGGGTGCGGGTCGGAGAGAAGAGCCGAGCGTGCGTGGCCGTTCGAGTATGAAAAATCCGGGCCCGGACGGCGCGACATCAGGAGGTCCTTGAGAATTCCATTTTCAACGATGGAAACGCGACCGGCTTTCACGCCCTCGTCGTCCACGTCATAGCCCCCGAGGAGCGGCTGGCCTTCATACTCCTGAAGCGTCGGATCGTCCACGACGGAGACGCTTGCCGGAAGGACGCGCGTATTCACGCGGCCCGTCCATTCGCTGCGGCCGCCGAAACGCTCGATGAACGCGTCGAAATCCTGCGTCATCGAAAGGGGCGGGCGCGCGCCGGAAAGCGACGGCTCGAGCACCTGCGAGAGAGTCGAAGCGGCGGCGGGAGCGTCAAACAGTACCGGGCCCGTGTAATCAGGAACGAGGGAGCTGGAGCGGAGCGTCATCAGATCCTCGGCCGCCGTCGTCAGGGCCTTCGCGACGGCAGCGGCGTCGGGCAGGCCGGCGGGCAGCGATGCGTAGGTCGCGTAGAAATTGTGCAGCTCCATGCCGTCGTCGGCTTCCGTGTCGAGCCCTGCTTCGACTCCGGCGAGGTGGCGCGTTTCGCGGATCGTGGTGCCCTCGCTGGTCATCTCGTACGACGTCGCGTACACGAGGTAGTAATTGACGCGCGTTCCGTAGAGCTGCGGAAAATCCTTCAGCGCAGCGGAGGCCGCGCGCGCTTCCTCATCCCAATTGCGCGATGTCCAATCGGGCTCGATCCGAGGATCGACTTTCACGAGCGGCTGCGACTGCGAGAAGTCGTCGATTTCGGGCGGCTTCGTCAGGCTGCGGAGAAACGCCTGCTTGAGCGACATCTGCGTGACGGCGGCCTTGTAGGCCTGATCGGTGGCGAGCCACAGGTCCTGCCGAAGCGAATTGTAATCGCGGTCGATTCCCACTTCGCCGGTCGAGCCAAGGAAACCCTGAAAGCCGTCCTCACTAATGAAATTCGAGCTGTCGAGGTGGTAATCGCCCACGCGGACGTTGACGCTCATGAAGCGCGTGCGCGAGACCGAGCTGGAATCGAGCGCGCCGAACGAAGCCGTCACGCTGCGGAGATCGAGGTCGAGCAGACGGTATTCGATGTAGAAGGGTTTGCCGACTCCCGTCAACGTGAGGCGGGTGCGGGCGCGCTCCATCTCGTCGTGCATCGCGCGAAGCGTCTGATCGGTGTCGCCGGGCGGCACGGGCGCCTGCGCGGCGGCTATCGGAGCCGCGAGCACGGCCAGCAGAGCGAGCGTGGCAGCGGTCCTCACGGTTGTTGTCCCTTCGCTTCCGGATCGTGGGCCGGCGGCGGCAGGATCGGCGGCCGGTCGGTGGAAGTTTCCTTCTTCGCAAATTCCATCTCCGAGATCAGGATCGCGGGCGCAACCGCCGAGACGGGCACGGAGCCGGATTCCGCGCCGCAGTAGCCGTTGAAGATCTCAGGCTTGTCTCCCGCTGCCACGATCTTCGTCAGCGACACCAAAGGCGTGCCGACGATATTCACGCCGCGAACGATCTGATCGGGGCTGCCGTCGGCGAAGACTTTGTAAACGACGAGAGGCGTCACCTGAAAAGCCTGCGGCTGCGCGCGGCCCGTGAACGTGAAGCCGCCCTCGATGTCGTCGATCAGCAGGCCGTAGGCCAGCTTCTGCTGTTTGAGCATGTCGATCAGCTTTTGCCGGAGCTGGGCGTTCGTCATCGTCTGGGAACTGGAGACGATCAGATTGCCCTGCCGCGCGACGGGAACGTATCCGAGCTGGCGGCGCCCGTGGCCGTTGGAGTGGGGGATGTTGACCAGAGGCGAGCGCGACATCAGAAATGTTTTCAGCACGCCGTGATCGACAAGCGGGACGTTCACCGACGGCACGCCTTCATCGTCGAACGGATAGTATCCGAGCAGCATCTGGCCGCCGAAAGCCGCCTCGGTTGGGTCGTCCTTGATAGAGATGAAATCGGGGAGAATGCGCTCGCCGATCTTGCTGGTGAACGTCTGCCCCTCGCTGATGTCCTTCTGGCGGAAGCCCTCTGCACGGTGGCCGAAAACTTCATGGAAGAAAACGGCGGCGGCGCGCCCAGTAAGCAGCGCCGGCCCGGCATAAGGCTCGACGAGCGGCGCTTGATCGAGCGCTTCGGCTTCCTTAATCAGCTTCTGGATGGCGTCGTTGACGGTCTTGTCGTCCGGCGCATTCTTCGGATCGAGCCAGTCGAAATTCGTGTACCGATCGATGTCCATTCCATCCGGAGCCTTGGTCTGGACGAAAAGCTCGAGCCGGTAGTGCACCTGTCCGAACGCCAGCTTGGTGCCTTCGGTATTGACCTGATACTGATTCGTCGCCAGAGCGGTGAACGTGGCGATCGAGTTCAGCACCGAGGGGGACTTGCTGAACGCGGCGGTATATTGCCGCACGCGTTCCTCCCAGGGCTTCCGGTCCACGTGGATTTCCACGGCTGGCCCCACAGAAGTGTGCGGCTCCTCGCGCGAGAAATCCGGGGCGGCGCCTTCGGCCGTCTGCACCTGCACCTGTTGGCTGGTCTTGACCTTGATGAGGGCCTCGGAGGCCGCGCGATATTGCCGGTCGGTTTCGCGCCAGATTTCGCGGCGGAGCACTGGAATATCGTCATCGACGGTCACGGTGGTGCCGGGGCTGGTCCAGCTCGGAGGGCGGTCGCCAAGCTTGTGCGTGTCGTCGAGCTGATAGGTTCCCACGCGCGACTGCACTTCGAGCCACCGCGCGCGGTTTTCGGCGCTGGAAAGCAGCGCACCGTTTGAACCCGAAACTTCGTCATACTGCCGGTCGGAGACCGTGTAACTGATGAAATAGGCCGCCGGATCGGCGGCGGAGAGAGTGGTCATCGAGCGGTCGAGCTCGGCCTGCATGGCCGAAAGGACGGGAGGCGCTGCGGCCGCAGGCGGCGCGGGCCGGTTCGCGGCGAAGCAAGCCCAGGCCCCGGCGAGCAGGGCCACGCCGGTGAGGGTCCCTCTATATCTGATTTGAAGTTTCATCATCGGGCAAGGTTCATCAGTTTAAGATAGGATGCAGTCGATTCCTAATGAAAAGCCGGAGCCGTGTTTCCGCCCCGGCCGAGTGCCGGAAGAGCCTCGAAAAGAAACTCTTTCTGCCGGAGGAGGATTAGATGCGGGCGCTGGTCGTTCGGCGGTATGGGCCGCCCGAAGTTTTGCAGTTGCAGCAGGTGCCCGACGCGCAGCCCAAGGCGGGTGAGGTGCTGATCCGCGTGAAGGCGATCGGGGTTAATTTCGCCGACCTCCTCCAGCGCATGGGAATCTACCCCGGAACGCCCAAGCCGCCCTTCATTCCGGGCCTCGAGATCGCGGGCGTGGTCGAGAAAACCCTCGAGAGCGCGAGAACCGGCGAGGGCGAGCCTCTCAAGGCGGGCGACGCTGTGATGGCTTTTCCGCGGTTCAATGCCTACGCGGAGTGGGTCGCCGTGCCGGCCGCGCAGGCCTATCGGCTGCCGGCGGGCATGAGATTTGAGGATGGCGCCGCGATTCCAGTGAATTATCTGACGGCGTATCACTCGATGTTCACCATGGGGAACCTGCAGGCGGGCGACCGAATCCTGATCCACGGCGCGGCCGGCGGCGTGGGAATCGCCGCGGTGCAGCTCGCGCGGGCGAAGGGCCTGGAAATCTTCGGAAGCGCGGGACCCGCGAAGCAGGAATACCTGCGCAAGATCGGCGTGGATCACCCCATCGACTACACGAAGGGGGACATCGTGAAAGCGGTGCGGCAGTACGCGCCCGATGGAGTCGAGCTCGTGATGGACCCTATCGGCGGCAAGTCTTTCGCGCGAAGCTTCGAGTGTCTCGGTCCGATCGGCCGCCTGGTGGTATATGGCTTTTCGGCTGCGGCGGGGCCGGACGGGAAACGCAGCCCGCTCCGCGCGCTGCGGGCGTACCTTGGAACTCCGCGCTTCCATCCGCTCAAACTGATGGCGCGAAACGCCGCCGTAATCGGGGTGAATCTCGGCGAAGTGCGGTCGCGCGGCGCGCTGCTGCGGGCCGAGTTGAGCGAGATATTCCGCCTGCACGCCGAGGGGAAGATCAAGCCGGTGATCGCGAAAACGTTTCCGCTCGAGCAGGGCGCCGCGGCCCACCAGTACATCCACGAGCGGAAAAACATCGGCAAGGTGCTGCTGTCGGTGAGGTAGCCGGGGCCTACTTCGGATGCCGGAGATCGGGAGCGAGCACGTCCACCTGGTCGAACGGGATCTCCTCGTACTTCGCGTCCGGGAACGCCTTCTTCAACGCGTCGCGAAATCCGGCCACATTTCCGGCGAGCACGATATCGAGGTCGCCCGCGGCCAGGTATTTCTGCGCCATTTCGCGGACTTGCTCCGACGTGACGCCTCGGATTCTCTCCGGATAGGTGTAGTTATAATCCATCGGCAGGCCGAACGCCACGACGTTGAGGACGCGGTCCGCCACCTGCTCGGCCGTCTCCGATTGAATGGGATAAACCCCGGCGAGATAGTCCCGCGCGAAGTCGAGCTCCTGTTGCGTCACCACTCCGGTGGACATTTGAGAGATCAGGTCCACCACGAGTTTCGTCGCTTCCACGGTGGTTTCGGTGCGCGTGAACGTTGAGACCGCGAACGATCCGGCATAGAGGTGCGGATTGAATGAGGAGCTCGCGTCGTAGGTCAGCCCCTTCTTCACGCGCACTTCGGCATTCAGGCGGCTGTTGTAACCGCCGCCGAAGATGCGGTTCGTGACGACGAGCGGAACGTAATTCGGATCGCTGCGGCGGATGCCGAGCTTGCCGATGCGAATCTGGGTTTGCACCGCGTCGGGCTTATCGACCAGCCAGATATGCACGCCTTGCAGCGGAGCGGGCTGCGGGGGAGGGGCGACGGTCACCTTGACCGTGGGCCACGCGCCGAAATACCTCTCCGCCGCGGCGAAAGCCTCTTCCGGAGTGATGTCACCGGCGAAGGCCAGCAACGACTGAAAGGGCGCGTAGTTTGTATCGTGGAATTTCTGGAGCGCTGCGGGGTCGAGCTTTTTCACCGTTTCCGGCGTGCCCTCCGCGGGCCAGCCGTAAGGCGAGCTGCCGTACACTACGCGGCTAAAGACCACCGAGGCGAGATATTCCGGATCCGAATACTGCAAGGTCAGGCCGGAAAGAAGCTGCTGGCGCTGGCGAGCGAGCTCTTCGGCGCGAAACGCGGGATGGAGCACGACGTCGGACATCAGATCGAGCCCGGTGGCGAGGTCCTTCTTGACGACGTTGAGCGTGACGCCGGTGGAATCCTTGCCCGCCGAGGCTTCGAGCGAGCCGCCGATGAAGTCGATCGCTTCGGCGATGTCTCGCGCGGATCGCTTTTCGGTTCCCTGCGTGAGCATGTTGGCCGTCATTTCGGCCACACCCGGCAAATCCGAGGGATCCTTGATGCTGCCCGCCGACAGAATCACCAGGCGCGCGGCAACGGCCGGCTCGCCATGGTCGGTGACGACGAAAACGCGGAGCCCGTTCGCCAGCGTCTTCGTGGCGGCGTTCGGAAAGTTAAAGGGGCGCGGCGCGCCCGCCGCAGGCATCTGCGGCACCAGTTTCACGCCCGGTGGGACGGCTCCGGTGCCGCTCTTTTGTTCTTGTGCGGCCGCCGATAACGCCAACGTGAAAACGGCGGCAAGCTGAGCCGATCTTTTGAATGCGCGCTTCATCCATTCTCCCGAAATCGTTCTCTTCCCACGCCCGCGCTACTGAGGGGGCCCGGCCGGCTTGATAATCAGGACTGTGGCACGCTGCGGAACGAAATACTTCTTCGCCACGCGCTCGATCTCCTCGGGCGTCACTTTCAGATACCGGTCGAGCTCGGTGTTGACCAGATCCGGATTCTTTCCAACCACCGCGGCGGACGCCAGCGCCACGGCCTTTTCTTCGTCTGTGTCCCGGCCAAGGATGAAGCCGGCAATTTCCTGATTCTCTGCCTTCTGAAATTCCTTCGTGTCCACCGCTTTGTCCTTCAATCCATCGAGCACGGCCACGACCGCCTTTTCGCCGTCCTCCGGGGTGTGCCCGGGATGCATGATCGCGTACGCCCAGAAGAGATTGGGATCCTCGGTGAAATTCCCGAAGCCGGCCGACTGCACGGCGATCTGGTCCTTGTACACAAGCGACTGATACAGGCGGCTGCTCTCGCCTCCCGCCAGAATATTCGAGGCGAGGTCGAGGGGATAGGAGTCCGCCGCGTATCGCGCGGGCACCTTGTAGCCGATGACCACCGCCGGAAGCGGCGTGTTGGAATAGGATCTCGAGACGTTGCGCTCCTCGGTTTGCGGCGGCTCGGGCGTCGCGCGGCGCGGAATCGGCTTCGTGGATGCCGGGATGCCTTCGAAATACTTCCGCGTCCAGGCGAGCGCCTGCTCCGAGCTGAAATCGCCGACGATCACGAGCGTTGCGTTGTTCGGCTTGTAGTACGTGTCGAAGAAATCGCGGACGTCCTGGAGCGTTGCTTTCTCCAGGTCCGCGATGCTGCCAATGGGCGTGTGGTGATAGCCGTGCACGGTGAAGGCCGCCGCGCGAAGGTCTTCCTCGATCGACCCGTACGGCTGATTGTCCACGCGGACGCGGCGCTCTTCCTCGACCACCTTCCGCTCCGATTTGAAATTCGCGTCGTCCACGTTGAGGCTGCCCATGCGGTCCGCTTCGAGCCACAGGACGCGCTCGAGATAGTTGCTGGGAAACGTCTCGAAGAAATTCGTGGTGTCGTCGCCCGTTTCGGCATTGTCGAAGCCTCCGACGGCTTCGATGAGCCGGCCGTGCTCCTCCGAGCCGACGTGCGCCGAGCCCTTGAACATCAGGTGCTCGAACAGATGCGCGAAGCCGGTGTGTCCGGGCAACTCGTCTTTCCCGCCGACGTGATACCAGACTTGGAGGTCGATCACCGGGACTTCATGGTTTTCCAGCAGGATCACCTGCAAGCCGTTCGAGAGAGTGTGGGTCGTGAAAGCGAGCTTCGGCGGGCGAACTTCCGTGACCGCGGATTCCGGCGACGCCACTTGAGCCACGAGGGGCGCGGAAAATCCCGCGACGAAAAGCACCGCCAGACCGATCCGAGATAATTTCCGCATGCTCGCTATTGCCGTCAATTTTTCCATCCATCGCCCTACATTACCGGCTACGCTTGCCGGAGCCGCCGCGCGCCCTGAATCGCGTGCATCAGTATCACGAGAGCGCGGGCCCGTGTCAAACGAGCACGGCGGCAACTGCACGGTCCCACGCGGACGGCACATTCGGCCCTCGCAATTGGACGCGCCCTGAGGGCAAAAGGTAGCATTTCCCGAAATGCCGGGAGCGGCGGCGCGAGCGCATGTTTCCCGATTCGCACGAACGCCCGATCCAAAGTTGCGGGTGGCGAAACCGATGTGGTGCTATGGAAGGCAGCGGTGATCGCGCACGTTCGCCGCGAGGTGAGGTGCTCATGCGAAGCTTCGGAGGTATTCTCAGTCTTCTTGCTGTTGCGGTGATCGCCATGCTGGGCTACAAGTTTTACTTCTCGCAGGCGCAGTCCCCGGAGACCCGCACGCCCGCGCAAACGATCAGTGTCGTCGGCGTGAAAAACGACTTGATCGCGATCGCGCAGGCGGAACGCGCCTACCAGGCCGAACACGGCTCTTACGCGTCGCTGAGTGAGCTCACTTCCAGCGGAACAATGACGATGACCCGGCAAGAGCGCGACGGCTACACCTACAGCGTCGACACGTCCGACAACGGATTCCGCGTGATCGCCCGCTGCCCCGCCAGCACCAGCCCGGGATGCACCAGCTACGCCGTCGATCAAAGCATGGAAGTCCAACCGGCGCCCTGATCGGACGAGCCGAGAGGCGCATACCCGCCGCAATCCGCTCGGAAAGGAAAGCAGTCCTGCCTTTCGAACCCGCCTTCTCGGAGCGGAGTGGTAGTCTGCACGTGTAATCGAGGGCAGGGGGTCTGCCATCGTAACGACCGTTTCCGCCGCGCGAGCCATCGGTCTCGACATTCTCCCCAATCCCGCATTCGTGGACGAAGAGGTTCGCGTCTGCGCCCGCGGCCTGCTTCCCCATCAGGAAATTTCCGTCCGCGCCGAGGTGCAGGATGACGACGGCCGCGTGTGGTTTTCGCGGGCCGAATTTCGCGCGGACATTTCCGGCGCAGTGGACACCGCTCGAATCGAATCCATCGGCGGCAGCTATCAAGGGACTTCGCCGATGGGCCTGTTCTGGTCGATGCAGCTGGCCGCGAAGGACACGGGCAACGGATCGACCTTCGCAAAAACCGGCACGCTGCCCAATACGGTGCGATTCGAATTAGAGGCGGCGGGAGATATTCTGGCGTCGGCGCAGCTCGAGCGCCGCTTTCTAGCGCCGGGCGCCGTGACGCGTGATCTGCAGATTCAGGGAGGCACCGTCTCGGACGCGGCAGTCCACGCTCCCGGCCTGCCCAACGGCCATGTGGCGCGCCTATTCATTCCTCCGGCGTCGGCGGGCCCCGGCCCGTTTCCGGCCGTTGTGGTTTTGAGCGGCTCCGGAGGCGGGTGCGACCTCGACAAGGCCGCCGTGCTTTCGCGCCACGGGTTCGTCACTCTGGCGCTCGCGTACTTCGGCGTGCCGCCGCTGCCGGATTGGCTGCACAGCGTGCCGCTCGACTACATCGAGGCCGCGCTCGTTTGGCTTGCCGTGCAGCCCGAGGTGGATGCCGAGCGGCTGGGCGTGCTCGGTGTTTCCCGCGGCGCCGAACTCGCGCTGCTCGCCGGGTCACGATTTCCGGTGATACGCGCGGTGGTGGCGTATTCGCCCAGCTCGGTCGCGTGGTCCGCGGGAGGCCGCGACCGCGACACGGGAGACATCATCCCGTCGTGGACGTGGAAGGGCGAGGCTTTGCCGTTCGCTCCGCTCCCGGTGCGCGGCTTCATGCTGCGCTCGGCGATTCCGGTGGTGGCGATGCGTCGGCCGGTGATGTTCCGCGATCTTTTCAAGGCCGGCTTGCGGAATCGCAAGGCGATCGCGAACGCCGCGATTCCGGTCGAGCGGACGGCCGGGCCGATCCTGCTCGTCTCGGGCGGAGATGATCACGTCTGGCCGGCTGCGGAGATGGGCGAAGCGATCGTTGCGCGCCTGAAGCAGAATGCGTTCGCACATTCGGTGGAGCATCTTCACTATCCCGGCGCGGGCCACATGCTTCGGTATCCGTATCTCCCCACCACGGCGCGCGAGTCGCGCAACCCGCGCTTGCACACCGCGCGATTGTCGTTCGGCGGCACTGCGACGGCGGATGCCGAAGCGCAGGACGACTCGTGGCGCCGCACGATCGCGTTCTTCCGCCAGCACCTGTAGCGGACGCCCCGCCGCGCCGGGCGCCACGCGGCTCTGTGCTAGAATGAGCGCGCTGTGCAACCACTTCTCCAGCACCTTCTCGACCTTCAGAACGTGGATGTGCGCCTGAACGACGTCCGCGCGCGGCTGGCGAAGTTTCCGAAGAAGATCGCGGAAGTCGATGCGAGGGTTGCAGCCGCCAAGGCGGACGTCGATGCGAGCAAGGCCGCGCAGCTGGCCACGATCAAGGATCGAAAGCGGTACGAGCTCGACGTCGAAGGGTGGAAAGAAAAGGTCCGCAAGTATAAAGATCAGACTTCCCAGATAAAGACGAACGAAGCCTACCGCGCTCTCCAGCACGAAGTGCAGATGGCGGAAGAGGAGATCGCCAAGGCCGAGGACAGGCTGCTCGAACAGATGGTGGCGAGCGAAGAGTACGACCGCCGCATCAAGGCGTCCGAAAAAACGCTCAAGGAAGTCGAAGACGTCGCGCGGGGAGAGCGGTCCAGGATCGATGCCGAGCACACCGCCGCCGACAAAGATCTGGCGGAGATGAATTCCGAGCGGGAGCGGGCCGTGGCGGAAATCCCGGAAAACGTGCTCGACCACTACGATCGCATCGTGAAGAAGCACAACGGCGTCGCGCTGGCCGAAATCCGCAACGAAAAATGCGGCGCGTGCGGAATGATTATCCGGCCGCACGTGTTTCAGGAAATGCGCCGCGCGGGGAACGAAGAGCTGTTCCACTGCGAGACCTGCACGCGCATCATCTACTACATCGAGCCGTCGGTTTCCGCCGCGCCGGCCGGGGCGTCCGCTTCCTCCGTCTCCGCGCCCGCTTCCACATCGCACGAAAGCTGAGGCCGCGGTTCATGCGACCATCGAAAACCTCTCCGCCGGGCAGCGCGCGCCTCTTTTCCGATTCTCATCCGTCCTCCCCGCCTTCCGGCGTGCACGTTGCGAATATCGACGGCGCCTCGCGCGGCAATCCCGGGCCGGCTTCCTATGCCGTGGTGATACGCGACGCCTCGGGGCAGGTGGTGCTCGAGCTCGCGAAGAAGATCGGCCGCGAGACGAACAACGTCGCCGAATACTTCGCACTCCTCGCCGCGCTCGACTACGCCGCAAATCACGGGATTTCCGCCCTCCGCATACGCAGCGATTCCGAGCTGCTCGTTCGCCAGATGCAGGGGCGTTACAAAGTGAAAAGCCCGGATCTGAAGCCGATGTATGAGCGCGCCTCCAAGCTCGCGCGGCAATTTTCGTACTTCGCGATCGAGCACGTCCGGCGGGAGCAGAATCGCGACGCCGACGCTCTCGCCAACGTGGCCCTCGACGGAGGGCAGATTTCCTCGGCAGAGGCCGGCGACCGGGCGACAAGTCCCGGCAAGAACTCCCGCGAGACGCGTATGCGAAGGTTACGTGCCAAATTCGCCAACGGAGTCCTCGTTCCTTCAGAGCCCATCGACCTCCCAGAGGGCACCGAGGTACTACTCGATGTCCGTATCTCGCCCCAGGAGTGAGGCTTAGCCTTTCGACCTCCCTCTCCTTTCGCACTAACAGGTAACTATTGGTACCAAGGCACTATTGCCGGTACCAGAGATACCACCTAGCATTCGGATATCGCCATGAATGGAACGATTGCACCGCTGTCGGTTCCGCTCGGAGAGGCCATCTCCGCCATCGCCCTGCTGGCGATTCTTGTGGGCATGTCCTTATCCGTGCAACGGCAGGCAGGCTCACAGCGAGTCCTGTTGTGGGCTTACGCCTGGACGCTGACCTCGCTGCACTTCGTGTTGAGAATCCTGCAGGCCGACGCCGGTCGGCTATTGAAGTTCACGGTCGCGGCCGACTATTCGGCGATCGAGCTCTCGGGAATCGTATTTATCGCATCGTTCCTGTTTCGGGAGGAAGATCGCCGGAAGCGCCATCTGGTGCTCGCGCTGTTGGGCGTGCCCCTGGTGGTTCACCTGTTTGCGACCTATTGTGTTGACGGGGCTTTTTGGGTGCGATCGGCTGCGTTCGCGTTCGCTCTCTTCGGGGCCGCCGCACTTTGCTATTTCGGATCGCCGCGGCGGACATTCGCTCAGCTCCTATTCGCTTCTATGCTTGGCGCGATCGGCACCTGGGGCGCCTGGCAAAACCTTCGCGGGGAATCGACCGCGAGCATCGGTGTCGTCACCACGCTGATCTACGTGATGTGCGGCGTGTTTTTCTGGAGGCTCTACCGGCGGCGCTCCCTTGGGGTGATCACCGTGACGGGCGGATTCATAGCATGGGCAACGCTCTTCCCGCTGACCGCATACATGTTCTTTCACCGGTCCGGCCCCGCCATCGTCCAGAGTTTCTTTAACCTGCCGAGATTGTTTGTCGCGATGGGCATGATCCTGACGCTTTTTGAAGACAAGTCCATTATCGTCGATGCGGCGCGAGCGCGGGTGCAAGCCGAAAACCTGCTCTTGCAGCGCCTCTCGCAGATCACTTCGCGCCTCCTTACCGGCGTCGATCCCATCGCCCTGTGCGGAGAAGTGGCCGCGGCGATCACGGAGGCCAGTGGCTTCCGCCGCGCGGCGGTCTTTCTGGTTGGCGAAGGCCGCAAATTGAATCTCGCCGGGCTGAATGGATTCACGCCGCGGGAAGCCCGGGAGCTGGAGGATCATTGGGGCCGCTACGCGCTTGAGCTATTGAGGGAATTCTGCGAGCGCGCCGCGAAAGGCGAGAAGAGCTCCTTCCGGCCTTTGGACGAGCCTGAGCAGGTTTTGATACCGCTCATTTCCAGGCGGGAGTCGCAGGTCGGGTGTCTCCTCCTCTCCGGCTCCAAGTCGCCCGAAGGCGTGCCTGCGTCGGAGTTGGCGAAGCTCGAAGGATTCGCTTCCGAGCTTGCGGTCATGATCGAAAATATTCGATTGCACCAGCACCTGATGCGCTCGGAGAAGCTTGCGGCGCTCGGGCAGCTCGTGGGCGGAGTGGCGCACGAACTGAACAATCCGCTGACGGGCATCATCGGCTATGCGGATCTTCTGCGCGACGAAGTGCACGACGAGCGGGCCGCGAAACGCGTTGAAAAACTGTCGCACGAAGCGCGCCGGATGCAGCGAATCGTCGACGGCCTGCTGCGGTTCGGCCGCCACGGCGACTCGGCGGCGCGCTCGGCCAATCTCGAGATCGCGCTGCGCGACGTGATCCAGCTCCGGGAATATCATCTGCGCTCCCGCGGAGTTCACGTCGACATGCAGGTGGAGCCCATGCTGTTGCCGGTGGGCATCGCCGAAGACGCGCTGAAGCAGGTTTTGCTGAACGTGCTCAACAACGCGATCGACGCCGTGGATGAGTGCGCTCGGCGCGAGATTCGCATTCGAGCGTCGAGCCGATTCGGGCGCGTCACGATTCAATTCGACGATTCTGGTCCGGGGTTCATCGACCTGCACCGCGCGTTCGAACCGTTCTTTTCGACCAAGGCCGTCGGAAAAGGCACGGGCCTCGGCCTCAGCATCTGCTATGGGATCGTGAAAGAGTACGGCGGGGAAATCACCCTTGCGAACAACCAGCCAAATGGCGCGAGCGTGGTGATCGAGCTTCCCGTGGTCGCGACGCAACCCGAGCCTGCGGGTGCAGCCGACACGTCGGAGGATGCCCTGTCCAAGTTCGTCCCCGGCGTGTAGCTGAAGTTTCCTTCCAGATCCGGCGCGCGTTCCCGGCGAGCCTACTTCAAGACGTACGAGCGGTAGAGCGTGTCGCGCTGCGCGGGTATGTAGCCTGCGTCGGAGATGATGCGGCGCAGTTCCTCTTCGTTGGTGCGGTTGCGGACGCCTGCGGCGTACACGACGTTTTCCTCGATCAAAATGCTGCCCACGTCGTCGGCCCCGAACTGCAATCCGACCTGGCAAATCTTGATTCCCGGCGTGAGCCAGCTCGACTGCACGTGGTCGATGTTGTCGAGATAGAGCCGGCTGATCGCGAGCGTCTTCAAGTAGTCGAACGCGGTGGTCTCCGGAACTTTCCTTCCGAGCGGCGTGTTTTCCGGCGCGAAAATCCACGGAATGAACGCGGTGAATCCGCCGTTGTCTTCTTGCATGCGGCGCAGCCGCTCGAGGTGGTTGACGCGGTGGCGGTACTCCTCCCCGCAGCCGAACATCATCGTGGCCGTGGTGCGCATGCCGAGCTTGTGCGCCTCGCGATGGACCGCTTCCCACTCTTCCGACTTGCACTTCAGGCGGGCGATGCGGTGACGGACTTCGTCGTCGAGAATTTCGGCGCCGCCGCCGGGAATCGAGACGAGCCCTGCGTCGCGCAGGCGGATGATCGTGTCGCGAATCGAAAGGCCGGAAACCTCGGCGATGCACAGAATCTCCGGCGCTGAAAAGCAGTGCAGGTGGACCTGCGGGAAGCGCTCGTGAATCGAGCGCAGCATGTTCTCGTACCACTCGATCTTCAAATCCGGGTGCAGGCCGCCCTGGAGCAGCACGCCGGTCCCGCCGAGCTCGATCATTTCCTCGATCTTCTGGTAGATCGTTTCGAGCGGCAGGATGTAGCCGTCTTTCGCGCCCATGGGCCGGTAGAAAGCGCAGAACGAGCAGTACTCGGTGCAGAAATTCGTGTAATTGATGTTGCGGTCGATCTGATAGGTGGCGACACGCGGGTCCGTTTTCTTGCGGCGCACTTCGTTGGCCGCCATGCCGATGCCGATCAGGTCATCGGAGTTGAAAAGGTCGAGCGCTTCTTTCGGTGTGAGGCTCATGAGTGCGCCGCCTGCCCCGCGCGGTTCGCGGAGCCCGTGCGCGCGGCCGTGCCCGCAAATTCTACCGGCTTCGCGCGGGGAATCAAGCCCGCCGCTGCGGCCTTTTCGAAATAGAGATTCAGGCCCGCGAGATTTTCTTCGTCCAGATCGAAGTGAATGTTCTCGGTCAAGTAGCGTTCCAATGCCCCCGGGGGCAGATCGAGCTTAATCGACGCCGCTTCGCTGATTTCGCGAATTCGGTCCAATCCGTACTTCTTCGATGCTACAAAATCTGCTGCAACTCCGTCATGGACCATGCCCCTATTGCACGCCCAAAACGCCAAAACTGCGGGCTTGTTCGTCATTTCGCGCCACTGATGGGTGACGTCGTACACGAATAGCGTTTCGAAGCCCGGCACGGGCATTTCGTCGGGGTCGCCCTGGCAGCAATCGCCTCCACCGGGCGTTTTTCCAGCGAGCGCCTCCATCTTGAGCGAAATGCGCAGGGCCGGGTCGCCGATCAGGAGCGCGGCGTCCGCGACTTTCAACATTTCGACGGCGTCCGGGGCGGCGTCCACGAATTCCGGCTGAATGCCCCAGTGCTCCTTCGCCAGGATGCGGACCAGGCCGGCAGTGGCCCGGGAACTTGTATCGAGAGCGATCTTCTTGGCCATGTCGATGGGGCGTTTCGAGACGACCAGCAGGCTGCGGACCTCGCGCTTCGCCGCGATGGCCATTCCAGGGAGCGCGACGACGCCATCGATTCGCTGGTATTCGATCGACGGAATGATGGCGATGTCCGCGTCGTCCCGGCGCAGCGCCTCGGCGCACTGGGACGGGACCGTGAACGACAGGTCGTACTTGCCAGCCAGCGGCCCGTCGGTGAGTCCCCAGACAAGGGGCGCCGTGTTCAGGTATTCGACGATCGAAACGCGCAGTTTTCTCAAATCTGCCTCTTGGAGTCCCGGGGACCAACAATATAGCACATTCGCCCCGCTGGCTCCGGATGCCGGGCACCGCCGCGGCTGGCCCGAAGCGGGCCGGCACTCGCTGCGGGAATTGCTGATGAGAATGCGTATTCATACATTGCCGCTGCGCTTGACAGTCGCGAGCGGCGCTGCGTAGGCTCAGCCGCGAGTTTCCCTCTCGATGCACTCCGACGACTATGTGGGCTGGTTGGCGCTCGCGTTGACGCCAGGGCTGGGCGCGCGCACGGCGGGAAAACTCCTCCGCGAATTCGGCAGCCCCGACGCAATCTTTGCCGCCTCGCTCACGGCGCTCGAAGGGCAGAGGCTGCCCGCGGCCGTGGCGCAGGCGCTGCATTCCCGCCAGCCGCTGAGCGATGCGGCCAAGGAGCTGGCCAAGGTTCAGGCGGTGGGCTGCCGCCTGCTCACATGGGACGAGCCGGAGTATCCGGCGCGCCTGCGCGAAATCTATGATCCCCCTCCCCTGCTCTATGTCAAAGGAAACATTGATCTTCTGAACCGGCATACGATTTCAATCGTCGGCGCGCGTCGCCCGACTCCTTATGGGAATCAAATGGCTGAACGGCTGGCGAAGGATCTGGCTGACCGAGGGCTGGTGATCACAAGCGGCCTGGCGCGAGGAATCGACGCCAGCGCGCACAAAGGGGCGCTGGCATCGGCGGTGGGCACGACGATCGGCGTCCTCGGATGCGGGGTTGACGTGGTCTATCCCAAGGAGAACAAAAGGATCTTCGAGCAGATCGAGCAGCGCGGGGCCGTGATCAGCGAGTTTCCGTTGGGGACGTTTCCCGCGCCGCAGAATTTTCCGATCCGCAATCGCATTCTCGCCGGGATGGCCCTGGGAGTGGTCGTGGTCGAAGGGCAGCAGTATTCCGGCTCCCTGATCACGGCGCGCCTAGCGATGGAATTCGGCCGCGAGGTGTTCGGCGTGCCGGGCAACGTCACGCAACCTTCCAGCTTTGGACCGAATCAGCTGATCAAGCAGGGAGCGAAGCTGGTGACGAGCTGGGAAGACGTGGTGGAGGAGCTTCCGACGCCCGTGCGCGCGGAATTGATGCCGGTGGAATCGGTTCCTCACGAGGAGCGCGCCGCGCTGGTGGAGGAAAGCCTGGCGCCGCTCGAGAAGCCGCTCTATGTGCTTCTGAGCGTGGATGAGGCGTGTCATGTGGACGACTTGGTCGAGAAATCGGGGCTGAGTTCGTCCGAGGTGCTGGCCGCACTATTTGACTTGGAACTCAAAGGCGTGGTACGCCAGTTACCTGGCAAGCAATTCTTGAAAGTCCTGTTGTAATTATCCGCTGGACAGCAGGTTAGGATGGTAACGCCCGCGGGATCACAAGAGGCATCTCGCGGGGATCGCTTTTCACGCGGAATTGTTTCACAAGGAACACAGAGAAGGATGGCAAAGTCACTCGTAATCGTCGAGTCTCCGGCCAAGGCCAAGACGATCAACAAGTATCTCGGCCGGAACTATACCGTGAAGGCTTCTTACGGCCACGTGATGGACCTGCCGAAGAAGACGATCGGTATCCTTCTGCCCGGGGAGCAGAACGGCAAGAAGAAGCGCAAGAGCAAGGCCAAAGGGAAGGCTTCGGAAAAGAAAGCCGTAAAGGCCATCCCGGTGACCTCGGAGAACATCTTCGAGCCGACCTACGAAGTAATCCCAAGCAAGCTGAAAGTGATCGGCGACCTTCAGAGAGCCGCGCACACCGCGGAAGCCATCTACCTGGCGGGCGACCCGGACCGCGAAGGCGAGGCGATCTGCGCGCATCTGGCCGAAATCCTGGGCAAGCCGAAGAAGTACACCAAGGTGGTTGCCGAGGCCGTTGCGGATGCCGCTGAAACAAACGGCGACGGGGAGAAGCCCGAAGCGCCGGCCAAGCCGGCGAAGAAGCAGGTGGCCGAGGTTCGGTCCACGCCTCCCAAGATTTATCGCGTGATGTTCAATGAAATCACGCAAAAGGCGATCAAAGCCGCCTTCGAACATCCCACGCAGGTAAATGAAGCCCTTGTGGACGCGCAGCAGGCCCGCCGCGTGCTCGACCGGCTGGTGGGATACAAGATTTCGCCGATTCTCTGGGATAAGGTTCGTCGCGGGCTATCCGCCGGGCGTGTGCAAACGGTCGCCCTGCGCGTAATCGTGGACCGAGAGCGCGAGATACGCGCCTTCGTCCCCCGGGAATACTGGACCATTCACGCCCTGCTGGGCGCGAGCGAGCCGCCCTCTTTCGAGGCCAAGCTCACGAAGTACAAGGGCCAGGACCTCGAAGTTCCCGACGAGGCCGAAGCGCAGCGGATTCTGGCCGAACTCGAGCGCGCAATTTTCCAGGTCGCCAATGTCACGCAGAAGGAAAAGCGCCGGTTCGCGCCGCCGCCCTTTACCACGTCGAAGCTCCAGCAGGCCGCTTACAACCGCCTGCGGTACACCGCCAAGCGGACGATGATGCTCGCGCAGCGGCTGTATGAAGGCGTCGAGCTGGGCGAAGAGGGCTCGGTCGCGCTAATCACATACATGCGCACGGATTCGGTGAAGGTCTCCAACGACGCGCTGGACCAGGTGCGCGAACACATCCACTCCAGCTACGGCGGCAGCTACCTGCCGGACAAGCCGAACTTCTTCAAATCGAAGAAGGATGCGCAGGAAGCGCACGAAGCCATCCGCCCAACCGATGTCTCCCGCACGCCGGAGAGCGTCCGGCGATATCTGGAAGACGATATGTTCAAGCTCTACCAGATGATCTGGCAGCGCTTCGTCGCGTCGCAGATGGTGCCCGCGGTTTTCGATCAGACCACCATCGACGTTTCCGCCGACGACTACACGTTCCGCGCGAGCGGATCGGTGATCAAGTTCGCCGGCTACCTGACCGTCTATCAGATCGTGAAGGAAGAAGAGGAAAAGGAAGACGAGGGCGATACCGAGAGCCGGACGCTGCCGCGCGTGAGCGAGGGCGAACAGCTGCGGCTCGAGACGATACGGCCCGAGCAGCACTTCACCGAGCCGCCTCCGCGCTACACGGAAGCGACGCTCGTGAAGGAGCTCGAGGAGAAAGGCATCGGAAGGCCGTCCACGTATGCCGCGATCATCTCGACGATCGTCGAGCGCGAATACGTCAACAAGGACCAGGGCCGATTTACGCCCACGCTGCTCGGCGAAAAAGTGAGCGACCTGCTGGTGAAGGCGTTCGAGGACATTTTCGACGTCGGCTTCACGGCGCGCATGGAAGACGAGCTCGACGAAATCGAAGAAGGCAAGCTCGGCTGGCGCACGGCGGTGAAGGAATTCTGGGACCGCTTCGCGGTCGATCTGGTGAAAGCCGCCGACGCGATGGATTCCTACAAGGCGGGCATCCCGACGGGGCAGAAGTGCGAAAAGTGCGGCCAGGGCGAATTGCTCGAGCGCATCAGCCGCCACGGATTTTTCCTGGGCTGCTCGCGCTATCCGGAATGCGATTTCATCCGCGACCTGGCGGAGCACGGCAGCGATACGCTGGAAGCCGAAGGCGGCACAATCTATTGCGACAATTGCGGCAAGGAGATGGCCATCAAGCGGGGCCGTTTTGGAACTTTCCTTGCGTGCACAGGCTATCCGGATTGCAAAACGACGCGGCGGCTCGCGGCGGGCACGAAGAAGGCGCTCCAGCCCGACGTGCCGCTCGACGAGAAGTGCCCCACGTGCGGCGCGCAGCTATTGAAGCGCCACGGGCGGTTCGGCGAATTCATCGGCTGCGAGAAATATCCGAAGTGCAAGTACACGCGTCCGATCACGCTGGGCATCAAGTGCCCGAAATGCGGCGAGGGAGAATTCGTGCGGCGCGGATCGGCCAAGGGACGCGGCCGCGCTCGGATTTTCTACGGCTGCTCGCGCTACCCGGATTGCGACTTCACCACTCCGTTCGAGCCGCTCCCCGAGCCGTGCCCGAAATGCGGCGCTGCGTTTATCGTCGAGAAGCGAACGAAGCACGGCAACGTCCGCGCCTGCTTGAACGAGAAATGCGATTGGGAAGTGGCGGCGCCGGAACCGGCGCCGTTCGTGCATCCGCAAGCTCCGCCAGTTCCGGAGCCCGTGCCCGTCCGTTAATCACCGGTTCCGCAGTCGGCCCGAAATTCACCGCGTGCCATTGCGTTCGGCTACAGTCACTTGCCTTGCATTACTCCTTGGATATATAGTCTTGCTCTTAAAACTCTATGAAGCGACTGACCGAGTTTCCACTGGGCGATGGCAGCACCATCCTTGTCGAGGCGGATGTTTCGGATGCCGCGGGAGCCACGTTGCGGGGTGTGGGTTCGGCCGAGGTGGTCGAGAAGGCCCGCGACACCTTCGAGGCCGCGGTTGCGAAAATCCGCCCCGCCGCCGAAGCCATCATTAGCATCCTGCACGACCTGAGCGAGAAACCCGATACTGTCGAAGTCGAATTCGGACTGAAGTTGAGCGCCACGGGGGGCGCAGTGATCGCATCGGCGGCAGCCGAGGCGAATTTCAGCATTACTCTCACGTGGAAGCCCCACGAAACAGCCGGTGCGTAAGCCATGCGCGCGATTTCCTATCTGGATTTCGACTTGCAGATTCTGCGGAACGGCGCGAGCTATCGCGCACAGGTGTTGTTCTCACCAGGCGGCAATGCGACGATCGATTTTTCGCCCCCGTTTTCCGACCTAGAACTTGAAAATTTCTATCTGCGAATGGGGCAGGGACGCGTGGCGATGCGCGGCGCGGATTCGCCCGACGTCGAAGCGATCGAAAAGGTGGGCGGGAGCCTTTTCAACTCCGTGTTCCGCGATGAAATTCTGGCCTGCTGGCGAGGGAGCCTGAACGAAGCATTGCGCGCCGACGCCGGCCTGCGCATTCGCCTGCGGTTGACCGGCACTCCCGAGCTTGCTGATTTGCCGTGGGAATTCCTGTTCAATCCGGCGCAAAGAAGGTTTTTGTCGATATCGAGCACGACGCCGCTTGTCCGCTACCTGGAGATGCCGGAGCCTATCCGGCCGCTGACGGTCGCCCCGCCGGTTCGCGTGCTGGTGATGATCGCAAGCCCCTCGGATTATCCGCGGCTGGATGTGGAGCAGGAATGGTACCAGCTTCAGAGGGCGCTCAAGGGACCGATCGAGCAAGGCGCGCTCGTGCTCGAGCGCCTCGAGGGCGCTTCAATCTCCGCTTTGCAGCATCTGCTGCGAGTGCGCGATTTTCACATTTTTCATTTTATCGGCCACGCTTTCTTCGACCAGAAAGCGCAGGACGGATATCTGCTCCTTGAGGATTCCGAGGGCCGCGGGCGTCCTGTTCGGGGACAAGACCTCGGAGTGCTGCTTCACGACCACTCACCCATGCGCCTCGCCGTTCTGAATGCTTGCGAGGGCGGGCGCGCCGCGCGCACCGATCCTTTTGGAGGGGTGGCGCAGAGCCTGTCGCTTCAAGGCCTTCCTGCGGTCATCGCGATGCAATTCAAAATCACGGACGAAGCCGCGATCCTGTTTGCTCAGGAGTTCTACTCCGCGGTCGCGGATGGTTACCCCGTGGATGCGGCGCTCGCCTCGTCGCGCTTCGCGATCTTCTCGCAGGGCTGGAGCCCGGAGTGGGGCACCCCGGTCCTTTATCTTCGCGCGCCCGATGGGAAAATCTTCGACGTCCAGCGAAAGCCGCCCCCGCCCGGTCCTCCGCCGCCGGATGAGCGGGTCGAGGTTGGATCCAAGCCGAGTCAGCCACCGGCCCCCGTCGAAACGGCGCAGGATGTCGGCAAGCCGGTTGCGACGACGAAGAAAGCAGATCTCTCCGAGTCAACCGCCGGCCCTCCCGTCTCAGTTTCTGCGCCGCAGCCCTGGAGACGGCGCATCCGGCAAGTATTGCGTTGGCGGCCACCGGTGGATTTTGCGCGGGTTCAGGGATCTCTCAGCAGCCTAATTGTTGGGGCACGGGCGGGGCTGGCTCGACAGATCGATTCTCTGCGGTTGGGATTCCGCCGGTACGCCAGATTTCTCTTAATCGGTGCCGTGGGCGCCGCCTTGCTGGCGGCGATTGTGGTCACCGTGAAGTTGTGGCCAAAGCCGAGCATCAAGGAGACGCACATGAATCGACCGCCGTCTTCGCCCGATGCCGTGGTTCACCTGCCCGCGCACGAAGTTCCTGCGAATCCCGTTCCGCCCGGCCCCGAGAGCTCGGTTTCATCAACGTTACCAGCTCACATCGAGAGCGAATCGGCGAAAGCACCGCCAAAACCGCCTGAAAGGCCGAAGCCCGTCACAATCTCCGAGCAAGAGATGATGGCGATGCTTATGAACAAAGTTACGCCCGTCTACCCGGTGGACGCGCAGAAGGCCGGCATTCAAGGAACCGTAAAACTCAATGCTCTGATCTCACGAGAGGGGGTCGTTGAGGCGCTGGAACCTGTCTCCGGTCCCCCGGAGCTTTTCGATTCCGCCGTCGCAGCCGTCCGGCAGTGGCGTTTTCAACCGAAAACTGCAAAAGGCAATCCCGTAGAAGTGAAGACGACGGTCGAGGTCGCATTTGTCATCACCAAGCCTGCAAGCGAGGCGACTGTTGCCAAACCGCAGCCGGCGGTTCCAGCGCCGTGCAATTTCGGGAGCATTCAGGGAACGGATGATGGGTCCAGGCTGATTCTCTTGGTTCCTTACGTCTATCAAGGCAAGTACCCTCTTGAGACAGTGGCGATGCTAGGTGTCCCGCTGAAAGCGGACGGAACTCCTGTGCCCGGATTGACATACACGCAGTCCACGCTGAAATCCGAGAATGGTACGGCGATGTTTTCGGTCGAGAGTCGCCCTTCCCTGAAGAAGTCCGCCGAGGAGAGCGAACTCCTTCGAGTACTAGTCATCGTGAAAGCGACGAACGAAACCGTGTGCTCTCAGACGATCAAATACAGCAGGAAGTGGTAGGAGTTGCGCGGCTGTGCGCCTCGGCGCTATTGGAAGCAGCGTGCGCACTGACGAAGTAATCCGCGCTAAATAGAAATGCCGCCAGGGGCTCTAAGCCAGTGGCGGCATTCCTGCGTTTACTGCTGATTCTGGTTTGTAGGCGCTGCCGGAAGAGTACCAGCCGGAGGAGGAGGCGGCGGTGGGGCTGCCGCGGCCCCGGCCGGCGCCGGAATCGGCTCCTTGCCATCAAGCACGAACGTGTAGAGCCGCCCCTTGTTGCGCCCCGCGAGAACGGAAACGTACTGCTTCCCGTCGAGCATGTAGGTGACCGGGTTCGCAAACCCCTGGAGCAGTTTCGCGCTCCAGAGCTTCTCGCCTTTGTCCGCGCTGAACGCTTCGAAGTCTCCCGCGTTGGAAGCGGCGAAGACCAGATTGCCGGCCGTCGTCATTGTGCCGCCGCCGCCGGTTGCCGGGGAGCGCCAGCGTTCCGTCTCGGTGACAGGATCCCAGCCGAACAGGAAATTCCCCGCGGGCGGAGCTGGCGGAGGAGGCGGTGGACGTGGCGCGGCGTTGGCACCGGCTGCGACCGGTCCTGTGCCTCTGCCTGCGGCATCCCTGAAAATAATTCCCCAGTTGTACGCGCCAAGCTCGGGCTTGAATTCAGCCGCTTGCACATAATTGAAGCTCGAGGCCATGCCGGGCGTGATGTACACGAGTCCGGTTTGCGGATTGAACGACATGCCCTGCCAGACGTGCCCGCCGCCCGGGCCCGGCCAGATCACGGTGCCGCTGGTGCCAAAATGCGCTTCGGGATTGATGATGGGGCGGCCCGTCTTGGGATCGAGGCCTTTGGCCCAGGTGATTTTCTGGAGCGGCGCGCCGGAGATGAATTTTCCGGTCTTGCGATCGAGGACGTAGAAGTAGCCGTTCTTCGGCGCTTGCATGATGACGTGGCGAATTTTCCCGCCGATTCTGATGTCGGCGAGGACGAGGTCCGCGATGGAGTCGTAATCCCACTCATCGCCGGGCGTGGTCTGGAAATACCAGACGAATTTGCCCGTGTCCGGCTTCACGGCGATGATCGAGCAGATGTACAAATTGTCCTGGCCCATCGCGCTGCGATACTTCTGAACCCACGGGCCGGCCTGTCCCGTGCCGAAGTAGAGCAGGTCGAGCTGGGGATCGTACGAGATCGAATTCCAGGGATTGCCGCCACCGCCCAATTTCCACCAATCGCCATCGCCGGTCCACGTCTTCGCGGCGACCTCCATGGCTTTGTTCTCGAACGGCTTCGATGGATCGCCCGGAACGGTGTAGAAGCGCCAGATCAATTTGCCGGTTTCCGGGTCGTAGGCGGAGATGTAGCCGCGAACTGCAAACTCTCCGCCGCCGTTGCCGATGATCACCTTGCCTTTGACGATCAGAGGAGCGCCGGTGATGCTGTAGTCCGCGTTCTTGTCCGCGGTCTGGACCTCCCAGACGACTTTGCCGGTCTTGGCATCGAGCGCGACGAGCCTCGCGTCGAGCGTGCCGACGTACACTTTGCCGCCATAGACCGCGACGCCGCGATTTCCGGGGCCGCAGCAAAGACTCGGTCCCGTGCGGACCTTATTGGGGTTCCCGGCCGATTCCGGCGGAAAATTCTGGTGGCCGACCTGCGGATCCCAGCGCCATAGTTCTTTTCCGGTGCGCGCGTCCACTGCAAAGACGACGCCCCAGGTCACCGTGGCGTAGAGAGTGCCGTTCGAGATCACGGGAGACGCTTCGAGCGTGCCGGGGAGAGAGCCGGTGTCGTAGGACCATGCCAGCCCCAGACGATTCACATTCGATGCATCGATCTGCTTGAGCGGGCTGTAGCGCGTCTGCGAGTAATTGCCGGCAGCCATCAGCCATTCGTCACCGTTCTTTCCGGCATCCAGCAGGCTTTTGTCATCGACGCGATACGATTCCTGCGCCGCGGTCGCCCAAGTTGCAAGGGCCACCGCGGCCGCAAGCAGACACCACTTGCTTCCATTGCGTATTTTCATTGTTGCGACAGCTCCTTCAAGAGAACCAATCCCGCATACTCGATCCCGCTGCCCGTCGTTGCCTTACTGCTGATTCTGCATTGTAGGCGCTTGCGGAGCAGGCGCTGGTGCCGGTCCCGGCGCGGGCGCCGGTGGAGGCGGCGGTCCGAAACCGAAATCCGATACACCGGCCGGTTTTGCGGGAATCGGAACATTGCCGCCCAGCACGAACGTGTAGATCCTCGCTTTGCCGCCGCGGCCTGAGAGAACGGAAACATACTGCTTTCCGTCGAGCATGTAGGTCGAGGGATTCGCGAGGCCAGCCATGAGTTTCGCGGACCAGAGCTTCTCGCCTTTGTCGGCGCTCAGCGCGACGAGGTCTCCATCGTTGGACCCGGCGAAGACCAGATTTCCGGCCGTCGTCAGGGTGCCTCCGCCATTCGTCAGGTCGGCTCGCCAGACCTCTTTACTAGTGACGGGGTCCAGGGCCGTCAGGAATCCGTGATTCAGCGGCGGCGGCGGAGCGGGCTGGCCGGGAGCCGGAGGAGCCGGCGCCCTGAACACGATCCCCCAGTTGTACACGCCCAGCTCGGGCTTGAATTCCTTCGTGGCGATGTACGTGAAATTGCTGTCCAG
>Ga0335077_10000196_pt1 | contig 63702 bp, 47 predicted proteins | sample Lox_Sample_31_FD_207151 | JGI IMG/M metagenome (GOLD analysis project Ga0335077, IMG submission 207151) | Soil microbial communities from Loxahatchee National Wildlife Refuge, Florida, United States - Lox_Sample_3.1 | ecosystem: Environmental > Terrestrial > Soil > Wetlands | place: USA... | reverse complement strand
GAGCGGCATGACCTTGCCGCTGTTCAATCGGGCGAGCGCCAGCCGTGAGGCGCCGAGGCCGCCGTACCAGATCGCGAAGGCGACGGTGTTGCCATCCGGGAGGGCGATGGGCCAGACGTGGTCGCGCTCGCCCCTGGCGGTGTCTGGATGAGTGAGCGCCACGGTGGCCCCGCCCGCCGCACTCACGTGCGACAGGCCGTGAAACGGTCCCTGGGCGCCGAGCACGATCTCGTTGCTGGGGGTCCAATCGGCGCCGTTCGCCGCGCCGGCGTCGGTAATGGTCACCGGCGCGCTTCCATCGAGACGGACCTTCCGTTCCTTCCCCGCCATCTCGAAGGCGAGCCAGCTGCCGTCGGGCGAGAAATACGGCTGGTAGGCCCCATCAGTGCCGGGGATCGGGTGGGCCCCCAGCTCGTCGGTCCGGAGCAGGTAGAACATCGATCCGGTCGCCGCCTGCCCGACGCTGTAGATCACGGTGCCGCCGTCCGGCGAAATCGCCGCGGGCCACGGAAAGTTGTCGATCGGCCGGGTGCTGTCGCTCGCGGCCATGACGAACTGGATCGGCGGGAGGGCCCGCGGCGCCTTCCGTGTGGCGAGGCCGATCGTGGTGGCCAGGGCGCCGAGCGCCACGACCGAGGGCACGAGCACGAATGGGTCGCGGAGCCGCTCCCGCCACCCGGCCTTGGCGGGTCGCGCCACCCCGGCCCCCGCGCGTGTCGCGCCGATCAGCGCGGGCGCGGTCCCCTTGCCCTCGAGCGCGTCCGCGAACTCCCGCGCGGTGGCGAACCGGTCCGCCGGCAGCTTGGCGAGCGCCCCGTTGACCGCCGCCTCCACATGGAGCGGAATCGACTTCCGCTGCAATGTGAGGCTCCGCGGCTCCTCGGTCATCACCCGCGCGATGATGGCCTGCGCCGTCGGGCCGGTGAAGGGCGGCTCGCCGCTCAGCATCTCGTAGAGCACGCAGCCCAGGGCGTAGACATCGCTCCGCGCCGTGATCTCGCGTTCCCCCATGGCCTGCTCGGGGCTCATGTAGTGAGGCGTACCGAGCGACATGCCGGTTTCCGTCATGCGAGTGCCGCCGTCGGAGCGACTCACCGCCAGCGCGATGCCGAAGTCCGCCACCTGCGCGTGCCCATCGTGCAGCAGGATGTTCTCGGGCTTGATGTCCCGGTGGATCACCCCATGCCGGTGCGCGTACTCGAGCGCATCCGCGACCTCGCGGGCGATGCGCACCGCTTCGTCCACGGGCAGCTGCTTGTCCCGGTGCAGCCGGTCCCGCAGGCTCTCTCCCTCGACATAGGGCATCACGTAGAAGACGAAGCCATCGGCCTCGCCCGAGTCGAACAGCGACAGGATGTGGGGATGCTGCAGGTTGGCGGTAGTCTTGATCTCCGCGAGGAAGCGGTCCGCGCCGAGGATCGCCGAAAGCTCGGGGCGGAGCACCTTGAGAGCGACGCGGCGGTCGTGCCGCCGATCGTGGGCCAGGTAGACCGTGGCCATGCCGCCCTGGCCCAGCTCCCGCTCGATCAGATAGCGGTCGGCCAGGGTGCTGCTCAGGCGAGACGGAATCTCGACCATGCCGATGCTCCAGGTGTGACTGCCCGCGCCCGGGATCGGGCGGGGCGCGGCGTCTCGTCGCTCGGACGATCCGGGGCGGGGGTGCGCGAGGGGATAAAGATAGCGCGCGAAATGGCGTCCGGTGGGGGCGTGGCCCGCCGCCGGATGGGGGCGCCACCAGCCCTCTCGGTGGCCCGCAATCGAATCACAGGTGTTCGACCGGGACTTCGGGCGGCTCGGCCTTGCGCTCGGCCTGCCGCTCCCAGGAGCGGCTCACCACGTCCTTCGAGCCCAGCCCGACGGCCAGCGCGAGCGCGAGGACGATCCCGCCGAACAGGATGCCAAAGGCGAGTTCGAGGATCGCCCCGCCGATGCTCAGGTGGTCGAGCGCCATCGCCACCGTGAGCAGCAGGACCAGCCACTTCACGCCCAGGCTCATCAGCCTGGCCGACTGGATCTGCATGTTGACGGCGCTGATCAGGACGCCCCGCGAAAGGAACCGCGCCAGCATGGTGCCGATGACCATGAGCACCACGGCGACGAAGACGTTCGGCAGATAGGTGCCCAGGCGCCCCAGCATCGTCGTCATGAGCGTATTGTCGAGCGCCGCGAGGCCCACCAGCGCGCCCAGCAGGACCAGCATCCAGTGGACCAGGCGGCCCAGGAGACGGGTGGGGCTCCGGCCCGGCGACCACTCCGCGAGGAGCGAGACACCCCAGCGCTCCAGACGCTCGTCGAACCGGAACGCGAGCAGCAGCCGGACCAGGGCCCACCGGGCCAGCCCGCCCAGCAACGCGGCAACGACGATCGAGACCAGCAGCGCCACCAGGCCGGGCAGCAGGCTGGCCAGGCTGGTCAGCACCCGGCGCAGCGACTCTCCCAGCGCATCATTGATCTGACTCCACATGATTCCTCCTCCGGCGCGCCCTGTAGACTCAGGGATTGAAGCGATCCGGCCACCGCCACCGGGAGATCAGGTAAGGTTTCTCGGCTTCGAATACGAGGCACAGCTGTTCCAGCCGACTCTCCAGCGCGGGCACCTGCACGTCGCCCATCTCCATGTACCACGCGCCGAACCATCCCAGGTAGAGGGGGGCGAGGGCTCCCATGAGGTGATCCCGGCTCATCACTCGCGTGTGATAGGCGAGGCAGAAGTCATACACGATGCGGGACCAGAGCCGGTCCGGGAAACGGAATGACTGGTCGGGCTGACGCGCCAGCTTCTTGAGCTCTACCATGGTGCTGGGTGGAAGGGCCGCTCCCCAGACTTCGCTGAGGCTCTGCTGGCCCAGGCGAAAGGCATCCAGCATGCGGCTGGCGTCGAGCGGGACCGGCTCCAGGGACTGAGGGGGCAGGGTCCCCATCACCGGCACGGGCTGGCTGCCCCGAATCCTCTGCCAGAGCGGCGCGGACCGCTCCACTTCGTCGAAGGCGAGCGAGAGTGCCGTCGCCAGGACGGTGCTGAGGCCGGGCCCTTCGGCCGGGACGGGCCGAGGTCCGAGCGCTGCCTGACAGATGGGCATGCCACCCGCGATGGCCTCCACCAGCAGGCGGAGCTCTACCGCACGTCGCCCCGAGGCCTTGGCCTGGTCCACGACGCGATCCATCAGCCGGAGCGAGCACGCCAGCTCCGATCCCATCGGATATCGGAGTTGGCGGCCGTACACGGCGCGCACCAGTGGATACAGGAGCCCAGTGGTGACGGCGCCGCTGTAGGGATGGCGCACGTAGTACGGGGCGACGAGATCCTGCCCTTCCTCGATGACCGGCGCCAGGAGCCGGCCGATCCAATCCGGAGTGAGGCTCGCCACCTCGCTTCCGAGCAGGGCGCACCCCGTCGCCCGGAGCCGCTGGCCGGCCGCGAGGATGAGAGCGGTGGCCTCCACAGGGAGGCCGGCGTCGGCGTCCGCTCCCCGCCGTTCGGCGCGCCACGGAAGGGGAAGCACCGGTGTGGCGCCGTCCAGCGCCGGGGCCTCCGCCGCCAGAGTGGCGGGATACGCGTACAGCACTACACTCCGGGCGCCGGGGAACCTCTCCCGGAGGGCGGCGCGCGCGGCCTCGAGGACGGGCGGGCCCCCCTCCATTCGGTCCGGCGCCGCGATCCCCAGGGCAATGTCGGCCCCTCCCAGAGCGGCGATCTGGGCGTCGGTTTCGGGGAGGAGGGCCGACGGGTCCGGCATGGAAGACTCCGCTCTACGCAACGTGTGCAGCCCGCGGCGGGTTGCCGCAATATGTTGATATCAACAATAGTTGCAGGGGCCCCGCGGCCAAGCGACGGGGCGCGCTTTCACCGAGTGACGAAGGATACCACCGATGACCGCGGTCTCACTTAGTGCCGAGGAGTTCGCCCAGCTTGGAGACCGCTCGGCGTGCCGCACCTACCGCATACTCGGTGCGCACCCCGCCGACGGGCCGGGCGGCGCAGGGTTCCGGTTCGCTGTTGTCGCGCCGAACGCGGGACGGGTCTCGGTGATCGGCGACTTCAACGGGTGGGACCCTGCCGCGCATCCCATGTCCTCCACCGATGCCGGCGTCTGGCAGCGCTTCATTTCCGGGGTCGGGCCCGGGAGCGGCTACAAGTATCGAGTGGTGTCGCGAAACGGCGAGTACGTGGCGGACAAGGCCGATCCCTTCGCCTTCGCGGCGGAAATGCCGCCCAGCACCGCGTCGCTCACGACCCTCCCGCCTTCCTATGTGTGGGGCGACGCCGAATGGATGGCGGCGCGGGACCGCGGCCGGATTCACGAGGCACCGCTTTCCATTTATGAAGTGCATCTGGGCTCGTGGCGGCGGGTACCGGAGGCCGGCAACCGGTGGCTCACCTATCGCGAGGCGGCGGACCAGCTGGCGGACTACGTCAGTGCCCAGGGGTTCACCCACGTGGAGCTGCTCCCGTTGGCCGAGCATCCGTTCTACGGGTCGTGGGGCTACCAGGTGACGGGGTACTTCGCGCCCACGGCCCGCTACGGCTCGCCCCAGGATCTCATGTACCTGGTGGACACTCTGCACCGCCGCGGCATCGGGGTCATCCTCGACTGGGTCCCGGCGCACTTCCCGCGGGACGGACATGGGCTCGCCTATTTCGACGGCACCCACCTGTACGAGCACGCCGACCCACGCCAGGGCTTTCATCCCGACTGGCAGACCTTCGTCTTCAACTACGGCCGGGACGAGGTGCGGAGCTTTCTGCTGAGCAACGCGATGTTCTGGCTCGATCGCTATCACATCGACGCTCTCAGGGTGGACGCGGTCGCGTCCATGCTCTATCTCGACTACGGCCGCCAGAGCGGCGAATGGGTTCCAAACCGGTATGGAGGGCGGGAGAATCTCGATGCCGTGGACTTCCTCCGGACGTTGAACGAGCGCCTGCACCTCGAGTACCCGGGGGCGACCGTGATCGCGGAGGAGTCGACCAGTTGGCCCATGGTCTCGCGGCCGACCTACCTGGGCGGGCTCGGCTTCGGCTTCAAGTGGAACATGGGCTGGATGCACGACATGCTGGATTACATGGGCCGCGACCCGGTGTACCGGAGCCACCATCACCGGAACATCACCTTCTCGATGCTCTACGCCTTCACCGAGAACTTCATCCTGCCCTTCTCCCACGACGAGGTGGTCCACGGCAAGGGCTCGATGATCGCGCGGATGCCGGGGGATCGGTGGCAGCGCTTCGCCAATCTGAGGGTGCTGTACGGGTACATGTTCGGGCACCCCGGGAAGAAGCTCCTGTTCATGGGAGCCGAATTCGGCCAGTGGCGGGAATGGAACCACGACACCAGCCTCGACTGGCACCTGCTGGACGAGTCCGACCACCGCGGGCTGCAGCGCTGGGTGCGGGATCTCAATACCTGTTGCCGGAACGAGCCCGCCCTGCACGAGGTGGACTTCGACCCCGCCGGGTTCGAATGGGTCGACTGCAACGACCACCTGCGGAGCGTGGTGAGCTTTCTCCGCCGCGCCCGCGATCCCGAGCGGGAGGTCCTCTTCGTCTGCAACTTCACGCCCGTGACCTACGCGGACTACCGGGTGGGGGTCCCGGCCGCGGGCCACTGGCGCGAGATCCTGAACAGCGACGCGTCGCTCTACGGGGGGAGCGGGCAGGGCAACCTGGGCGGCGTCGATTCCGACCCGGTCTCCACCCACGGACGGCCCTGGTCGCTCAACCTGACGCTCCCGCCTCTCGCGGTGGTCGCCTTCCGGTCGCCACGCGCGAGTGCCGGGCCCGCGGCGTCCACCTGAGCGAGCGCTTCCGGGCTTGTTCCGCCGCCCGAACCCCGCCTGATTTGCTGTCCTGACGGTTCGAGTCCTGGAGGTGTGGTGAGCAAACGCCCCGGCAGCGCGGCCGACCCCCTGTGGTACAAGGACGCGATCATCTACGAGGTGCACGTCCGCTGCTTCAACGACGCCAACGGGGACGGCATCGGCGATTTCCGCGGCCTGATCGAGAAGCTCGATTACCTCGAGCAGCTGGGCGTGACCTGCCTGTGGCTTCTCCCCTTCTTTGCCTCTCCACTGCGGGACGACGGGTACGACATCGCCGACTACCTGGCGGTGCATCCCTCCTACGGGACCCTGGACGATTTCCGGGAGTTCGTCGGCGCGGCGCACGAGCGGGGCATGCAGGTGATGATCGAACTGGTGATCAACCACACCTCGGACCAGCACCCGTGGTTCCAGGCGGCGCGCCACGCACCGGCGGGCTCTCCCGAGCGGGACTTCTACGTGTGGAGCGACACCGACCAGAAGTACGCCGGAACCCGCGTCATCTTCACCGACACCCAGACCTCGAACTGGACCTGGGACGCCGAGGCCAAGGCCTACTACTGGCACCGCTTCTTCTCCCATCAGCCCGACCTCAACTTCGATAACCCGGCGGTCGAGCGCGAAGTGCTCCGCGTCATGCAGTTCTGGCTCGACCTCGGCGTGGACGCGCTCCGCCTCGACGCCATTCCCTACCTGGTGGAGCGCGAGGGAACGAGCTGCGAGAACCTGCCCGAAACCCATCAGGTCATCAAGCGCCTCCGCGCCGCGCTCGACCTGGGGTACAGCGGCCGGATGCTGCTGGCCGAGGCCAATCAGCTTCCACGGGAAGTCCGGTCGTACCTGGGCGATGGGGACGAGTGCCAGATGGCGTTTCACTTTCCGCTCATGCCCCGGCTGTTCATGGCGCTGCGTCTCGAGGACCGGCAGCCGGTGACCGAGATCATGCGGGACACGCCGGACATCCCCCCCACCTGCCAGTGGGGGCTCTTCCTCAGGAACCACGACGAATTGACGCTGGAGATGGTGAGCGACGACGAGCGGGACTACATGTACTACGCCTACAGCGCCGACCCGCGGATGCGGGTGAACGTGGGGATCCGGCGCCGTCTGGCCCCGCTGCTCGAGAACGACCGCAACCGAATCGAGCTCCTCAACAGCATCCTGCTCTCATTCCCGGGCACGCCCATCATCTACTATGGCGATGAGATAGGGATGGGCGACAACATCTACCTGGGCGACCGCAACGGCGTGCGTACCCCCATGCAGTGGAACGCGGACAGGAACGCCGGCTTCTCGCGGGCGAATCCCTCTCGCCTCTACAGCCCGGTGGTCATGGATCCCGTCTATGGATACCAGGCCATCAACGTCGAGGCGCAGCAGAGCGAGTCCGCCAGTCTCCTCAACTGGATGCGGCACATGATCGCGCTCCGTAAGCTCTTTCAGGTCTTCGGGCGCGGTGCCATCCAGTTGCTGGAGCCGGCCAACCGGAAGATCCTGGCCTACCTGCGGCGGACCGAGTCGGAGCTCGTCCTCTGCGTTGCCAACCTCTCACGCTTCGCGCAGCCGTTCGAGCTTGAGCTCTCCGAAGTCGCCGGCATGATGCCGGTCGAGATGCGGGGATACGTGGAGTTTCCCCGGATCGGGAAGGGCCCCTATCCGTTGACCCTCGGGCCCTACGGCTTCCTCTGGCTCGAGCTGCAGCGGCCCGGCCAGGAGGATCCGGCGCCGAGGCTGCGACCGCCGGCAGGCAGCTGACAGGAGCCGCGCGCGTCCTCGTCGGACCTCGTCGGGTCTCCCGCACTCAAGCGCGCGCAATCGTGACCGTCGCGCCGATCTCGTAGGCGAATCCCGCGTTGTCGGTGTGTTGCGCCACGAGCGGCTCGCTCTCGCGCAGGATACCATCGATGAGACGCTCACGCTCGGTATCGGTCAGGGTCTTCGCGGCTGCGCTCATGCCAATCAGGGCCAGTGCGTTCAGGCGCGCGAAGAGCAGCCCATCCGGGAAGCGGATGGTTCGCGTCTCGCTATGGGACTGCACGGTACGCAGGCCGGCGTCTCGCAGCAGTGCTGCGAGCGGGCCAGCGTCGCCGAAACTGTGCCGGCGGTCGTCAATGACGCCGACATGGCGCTCGGCCACTCTCCGCAGCTCCCGCAGGACCGTGAACCCTTCGTCGGGAAGCCACGTACTCACGGCCAGCCGGCCATTGCCCGCGAGGGCGCAACGCATCTGCAGCACCCCCGCCGCCTTGTCGGGTACGAACTGCAGGCCCTGCTGGCACGTGACGACATCGAACCGCTCCTCCGGCTCAAGCGGGAGGGCCGTGGCGCTCCCCTCGCGCCATCCGATATCGGGCGCAATCCGACGGGCCACGGCGATCATGCCGGCGTTCACGTCGACGCCCACCACGGTGCCGGCCTTTCCAAGCCGGACCTTGGCACGCCGTGCCACGATCCCCGTGCCACAGGCGACGTCGAGGACCCGATCGCTCGGTGCAAGACCAGCTTCGTCAAGGAGGGGATCGGCCCAGGGACCGAACAGCGGCCCAACGAGGACCTGCTCATACAGCTCGGGAAAGCTTTGCTGCGCGAAGGGTAAGGTCATCCTGACCCCCGAGGCACGTCCAGAAGCTCAGTACGATTGAGAGCGGAGTTCTCGCCGCCGGGCGCGAGCGCCCTCACTGTTCGATGCGGGATGTGGGCGCATGACCAGACGCAACCCCTGCCAGGCAGGCCTGAGTCGAGCTGTGCTTCGAACGGCGCGGCCTGAGAACGTTACGTGCCACGACCGACAGTGCCAGCCCGGCGGACCCGCCTGCGTGGCCGGATCCACCGGGTTGGCGAGAACCGTGAGGCCGGCGCTACTTGCCTGTCGGCATCGGCGCGCTGCTGTTCCAGGTGTCCTCAACGTATTGCCAGGAGCCATCGGCCTGCCGGCGCAGGACGTTCAGGTACTTGCCGCTGTCAACCGGGGAACCCGGGAGCCCGAGCGTCAGCACGTAGTGCCCATGACCGTACGCGAGATCGCCCACGCCGTCGATGGTGTCGTCGACCAGCGTGAACGCGGTCACGGGCGGAAAGGCGGCGAAGTATCCGCGAATCGCCGCCCTCCCGTGCACCGCCGGCGCATTGGGCGGCAAGAGCGACGCGGAGTCGGCGTACAGTCGGGTCACCGCGTCCCAATCCTTGGCCATCACGTGGTCCTTGAAGCTCTGGGTGACGCCGTGGAGCGCCTGCAGATCGGCGCCGGAGAGGGCGGCCGGCTTCGGCTGGCAGGCGGCGACCGTCATCAGGGCCAGGGTCGGAAGAGTCACTCTCGGCGTCCAGCGCATCGGCATCTCCTCTGAGTTGGGGTCGGTCCAATTCTGCTCATGCGCGGGGCGCCTCAGCCCTTCTTCGCCGTCGGTGGCAGCAGGCCGTTCAGGCGCAGGTAGTTCGCCATCTGGCTGTAGTGGTCCTCCCAGTCGGTGGCCGTGAGCAGAATGATCGACGCCCGGGTGCGCTTGCTCCCTCCGAAGAAGGGCAGCTCCTCGCTCAATCCCGAGTCGTCCAGCTTGGCCAGCGCGGAGCCGCAGAAGTCGAAGGTCTCCCGCAGCCGCGCGATGAGCTGCTCCTTCGGGGCCGAGGCCGTGATGGAGTCCCGCTTGGGGGCGGGAGCGCCGCTGATGGTGGAACAGAAGAAGTCGTTTCCGTGCGCCAGGTGCAGGGCGATCTGCGCCACACTCATCTGTGCCGGCGTCGGCTTGTAGCCATACTTGTCGGCCGGCATCGTTTCCATGGCGGCCACCAGGTTCTTGGCCGAGCGCTGCTCGTACTCACGCAACGCGTCGGCAACGGGGCTGGCCGCCTGCGCGCGCGCGGCAACCGGCAGCACACAGAGCAGGGCCAGAGTGATACGGGCATCGAGCGCCATGGACATCTCCGATCCGAGGGGGACTGGATTCTACGCTTGTCGGTCGAGGGTGTCCAACGCGGCGCGACCGGACGCGTTGCCACGCCGGTCCGGCCCTCGCGCCAGCCACTCCCGGACAGACCCCGCCGAATGCAACTTCCAGAGGCATTCTCCTCGAGGCACACATGGGCCCGGAGCTTCCGGAACCCGGCACCATCCTGGCGGGGCGCTACCGGGTTCTGGATCTCCTGGGGAAGGGCGGCATGGCGTCGGTCTACCGTGCCGCCGACCTCCGGCATGACCGGGAGGTCGCCCTCAAGGTGCTCTCGCCGCGAATCGGAGCGCTGCTCGGCAGCGAGCGCTTTCTCCGGGAAATCGCCACGACGGCGCGGCTGGCGCACCCCAATGTGCTGCCCCTGTTCGACTCGGGATCGGAGGCCGGCCTCAGCTGGTATGTAATGCCGCTCCTGCCGGGGCGCACGCTCAAGGACCGCCTGCTGCGCGGGCCCCTCAGCCTAGACGAAGCCCTCCGCATCTTCTCCGACATTGCGAGCGCGCTCGACTACGCGCACCGCCAAGGGGTTCTTCACCGGGACCTCAAGCCGGGCAACGTCCTGCTCCAGGACGACCGGGCGGCCCTGGCCGATTTCGGCATCGCGCTGCCGCTCGGCGCTGGTGACGAGCGCCTGACGGAGACCGGGTTTACCGTGGGCACGCCCGAGTACATGAGCCCCGAACAGGCGACGGGCGAACGGGACATCGACTCGCGGAGCGATCAGTACGCCCTGGGGTGCGTTCTCTACGAGATGCTGGCCGGTGCGCCCCCCTACACGGGGCCCAGCGCGCAGGCCGTGCTGCTCAAGCGGCTCCGCGATCCGGTGCCCCAGCTCGGCACGCTGCGCCAGCTCCCGCCCGGCCTCGAGGCCGCAATCGCGCGGGCGCTCCGGCCCGAAGCCGCCGATCGGTTTCCGAGCGTCGCCGCCTTCGCGGCCGCGGTGGCGGAGAGCGCGGGTCATGCGGCCTCGTCACCTCTCGCCCGGCACCGCCTCGCCGTGGTGCTCGGCTCCGGCGCACTCGTGGGAGCCGCCGTGCTGGCGCTGAGCCTCCTGCACCAGGCCCATCGCCCTCAACTCGATCCGAACATCGTCGCCGTCCTGCCGTTCCGGGTGAATGCGCCCGGGGCCAATCTCGCCGATTGGGGAGAGGGGATGGTGGATCTGCTCGGAGCCAAGCTGAGCGGGGAGGGCGGGCCACGAGCCGCCGACCCCCGAACGACGCTCGCGGTCTACGACGCCCTGGCGAAGACCGGAACCCCGAAGCTCGGCGACGCGGTCGCGTCGCGACTCGGGGCCGGAAAGCTCCTGGATGGGAGCATCGTGGGAGATGCTCACCGGATCGTCCTGTCGGCCACGATCACCTCGGTCGCGGCTGGGTCGCAGGGCACGCCCGTCAGTGTGGAAGGGACCCCGGACAGCATCCTCACGCTCATTGACCGATTGACCATCCTGGTCCTGGGGCGCCAAGCCGGAGAGGCCGAGCCATCCCTCGGAAGCCTGACCGGCCTGCCCGCCTGGCAGGCCTACCTCGAGGGGCGCCAGGCCTGGCGCGAAGGGCGTGCGGACGAGGCCATCACCGCCTATCGCCGCGCGCTGGACCTCGACTCGACGTTCGCTCTCGCGGCGCTGGAACTTGTTCCCGCCTTGCGTCGAACGGGGCTGGCCGATTCGGCTGCCGAGCGGCGCCTCGTCGCCAACCTGCCGCGGCTCAATGCAGTGGACTCCCTCCGGTTCTACGTGATCATGGGGCCGCGCTACCCCCACGCCGACGACGTTCGCGACCAGCTCCGGATCCGGGAGCGCCTCGTGGAGCGGCTGCCCGAGCAGGCGGATGCCTGGTTTGAGCTTGGCGACGAGCAATTCCATTTCGGGCCGCTGGTGGACCTGGACAGCTCGTCCACCCTGGCGCGCCGCAGCCTGAACCGCGCCCTCGCGCTGGACTCGAGCAAAGCCATCGTCATCGTGCACCTGCTGTTGATCGCCATCGAACAGCAGGACACCGCCGCGATCCCAGCGCTCGCCGCGCTGCATCACCTCCACGATTCGCTCGGCGTGGCGGAGCCGTTCGTGCGGTGGCGAGTGGCGCTCGTGCGTGGTGACAGCGCCACGGTCCGCCAGGTGCGCGCCCGCCTCTCCAGCGCTCCGGGCATAAGTCTGGGCTTCATGGTTGATCTGCCGCTTGGAGATGGCGTTGGCCTGGATGACGCGATCCTCGCCGTTCAGGCACTGCAGAACCGGGCCGCCACGCGCGAGGAGCGTGACGCCGCTGCCGCCATGCGGGCCAACCTCTTCCTCAGCCTGGGCCGCCCCGGCGAGGTGCCGCCATTGCCGGAGCCGGGAGACGCGATCGCGGCCGCGATGTTCGGCGAAGCGGACAGCCAGCCGGCGCTCGATGCGGCCCGCGTGATCGCCTCGTCCCGTCTCCCGGCCCGCGCGGGATACCGGGAATGGCGGGACCTGTTCCTCCTCGGGTGCTGGAGAGCGGCGCACGGCGAGATCGACGCCGCGCGGCGGCTCGCCGCGGACCTGCGGGGACCACTGCTTCCGAGGGCTCGCTGGGATCGGGAGATCGCCGACGATTCGCTACTCGGCCCGGCGCTGCTCGATGCCTGGGCGGCCGCCGCCCAGGGGCGGCCGGAGGCGCGCGGTCTGGTGATGCGGCTCGATTCGATCGCCTCGACCGGCCCGGCGACGGGATTGGGGCCGATGCTGCCGCTACTGCTGGGGCGGCTCTTTGCGGCTCTGGGGGACCACGAACGGGCCTGGCACGCGTTGTATCGCGTGCCGGGGATGCTCCTCTGGGCCGCGGACCAACCCATCGGCCAGAACACGGCGATCTACCTGGCCCGTGCCCGGGCCGGCGCCCGCGCGGGCCATCGGGACGCGGCGATTCGCGACTACCGGCTGTACCTCAAACTGCGGGAGCATCCCGATCCCCGCCTCGTGGCCGAACGGGACAGCGTGCGCGCGGAGCTCGATCTTCTCCTGGCCGGCAAAGGGGGTGGAACGTCCTGACAGACTGACCGGCCCCGTTCGGGTGAGCCCGCCATGGGCCTCGGCCCGAAAACCTAGCTCCCCGGCGCGGCCAGCTTCGCCCGTACCTCCTCAAACCAGTTGAGGACCACCGTCGGATTCTCCGACTGCTGCACCCCGGCCCGCTGCTGCAGCACGAACGCCCGATCGCCGGGCTCCACCGCGTAGCTCTGGTGAAAGGGCTGGAACAGAAAGCCGCGGGTCGAGAACAGCGCCTTTCGGGCTCCCGTCTGGAAGTCCTGGCCGGGGGTGATCGACACCGAGATCAGGCTGTCCGTGGCGCTCACGTAGAACAGCTCCCGACCATCGTGCGACCACACCGGCTGCGCCCCTCCGGATGTCGAGACCTGCCACCTGGCCCGGTCCGACTGGGGAAGGGGGCGGACGTAGACCTCCTCCCGGCCTGACTCTACCGAGACGTAGGCGACCCAACGCCCGTCCGGCGAAATGGCTGGCATGTACTCATCGAACGCGCCCGCAGTCACCACGATGCGTGAAGTGTCGCCGCTGGTCCGCACCGCGAAGATGTTCCGGGTCCCGTCCTGGATCCCCGTACGGAAGACGAGCCAGCGTCCATCAACTGACCAGTTGGCTTCGTCGATCTGCGAGGTGTCGCCGGCGAGGATCCGCTCCGGCTGTCCGCTTCCGTCTGCCCGGATCCCGAAGAGATGGGAGAGGCCATCGCGATCCGAGGTGAAGCTCAGGGAACGGCCATCGGGCCGCCACGCAGGCCGATAGTTGAGCGAGCCGTTGAAGGTGAGCCGCGTGAGGGGGCCGCGGTCGAGCTGCTTGACCCACAGGTCGGTCCGCCCCGCCGATGCGATGCTCACCGCGAGACGCCGCCCGTCGGGAGAGAGGGCAGCGCTGGTGAAGGCCGCGCGCCAGGCCGGGTCAATCGGTGTGCTCCGCCCCTGGCGGTCGACGCGGACCATGCCGAGGTCGCCAGCCGACGAATCCGCCGCGACGTAGAGCAGGGTGCCGTCGTTCGCGATGCTCAGGTCGGGTGTCACCGCCAGGTCCAGCTGCACGCCGGCGAGAAGCGGCACGGGAGCTCCCCGTAGCCGGAGCGTCGCCGGGTCGAAGCGCGCGCCGACCACCGAGCCGTCCTGCCGCACAGCGACCAACTCGCCGCCGGGGAGGATCCATCCTCGAGCCGTGTTGGTGAGCAGCGTGTCCACCACCCGCCGCGCGATGTCCACCGTGACCAGGGTCATTCGTGAGCAGTTGTTGGTGCACTCCGTCAGGAGCGCCGCCTCCCGATGCGGCACCGCGGCCGGGAAAACCAGGCCGTAGACGCCGCTGATCGGCACGCCGACCGGCGTCCCCCCGCTCGCGGGCACGATCAGCAGCCCAAACGAGGAGCTGATGTACAGGATGCGGTCGTCGGCGAGCCAGGCGCCGCTGGGCAGCGTCGCCGTCGCCGAATCGGCGATCGCGATCGGTTGACCACCCGCGGCCGAGATCTTGAACAGTCGCTGGTGAGCGAAGTAGCCGATCCACCGACTGTCCGGTGAAAAGAACGGGCCGTCCGCGCCATCCGTGCCGCTGATCGGGTGTGGTGTCAGGTCGTCCCGATTCCGCATCCACAGCTGGTTGGGCCCCCCCGGGGCGGCCCCGATGTAGATCACCTTCGAGCCGTCCGGCGAGAGGACGAAGCTGTTGCCACCGTAGGTGAGCGCGCCGGAACGCAGGTAGGGAAGGTGCATCGTGAACCGGGCCAGGGGACGCGCTGAAGCCCGCTGCGCCCGCACCGCGAAGAACACTGCCGCCAGCGCTGCAAGGATCGCGGCCCCGATCGCGGCGCCCAGCGCCCAGCGATAGGGCCGCGACGCGGCCGGTAACGGCCGGACCAGCATCCGGGTGGTGCCGGTCTCCTCGCCGTTGAGCGCCGCCGCGTACTCCGCCGCCGTCGCGAACCGATCGGCTGGCAACTTCGCCAGCGCGGTGAGCACCGCGGCTTCGACTTCCGGGGACACGGTGTCCCGCTGCGGCCGGATCGGGGCGGGCCGCTCGGTCATCATCTTGGCGACGATGGCCTGGGCGGTGGGGCCGGTGAACGGCGCCTCGCCGAGGAGCATCTCGTAGGTCACGCAGCCCAGCGCGTAGATGTCGCTGCGGGCATCGAGGGTGCGCTCCCCCATTGCCTGCTCCGGACTCATGTAGGTCGGGGTACCGAGACTCATCCCCGTCTCGGTCATCCGCGTCCCACCCGCCTTGCTGGCCGCGAGGGCAATGCCGAAGTCCGCTACCATCGCGCGGCCATCGTGGAGCAGGATGTTCTCGGGCTTGATGTCCCTGTGCACCACCCCGTGGCGGTGCGCGTAGTCGAGCGCTCCCGCAACTTCCGTGGCGATGCCGATGGTGTCGGGAATGGGGAGCTGCTTCTCCCGGGTCAGCCGGTCACGGAGCGACTCGCCCTCCACGAAGGGCATGACGTAGAAGAGGAAGGAGTCGGCCTCGCCGGAGTCGTGCAGGGGAAGGATGTTGGGATGCTGCAGGTTGGCCGTCGTCCGGATCTCGCTCAGGAACCGGTCCGCGCCGATGATGGCGGCGAGCTCCGGGCGCAGCACCTTGATGGCCACCTGGCGCTGAATCTTGAGGTCCTGGGCCAGGTACACGCTCGCCATCCCGCCCTGGCCCAGCTCCCGCTCGAAGCGGTAACGATCGGCCAGCGCGGCGACCAGGCGCGGGGGAATGTCGTTCATGCTCCGCCGGGACGAGTGAGGCCCCGCGGAAACCGCGAGGTCGGGTCCTGGAAGACGAGGAGTCGGCTCATGCCGCCCGGAAGATGCAGGCTCCGGGGTGACCCCGCGAGCCCCCGGCCCACGCGGCTATCTTCGAGGCAGTGCGGGGCCGGGGGCCGGGCTCAACCATACGGAGGCTGGGATGCGTCTCACGGGCAAGGTGGCGCTGGTGACCGGCGCCTCGAGCGGAATCGGCAAGGCCATCGCGGAGCGGTTCGCCCAGGACGGTGCCAAGGTCGCGGTGAACTACCTGGCCCGCCACCCGGCGGATCAGGCCGCGGGAGAAGCGGTGGCCCAGAGCCTGGGCGGCGCCGGGTTCGCCGTCGGGGCGGACGTGAGCCAGCGCGCCGACGTCGAGAAGATGGTGGCGGACACCGTCGCCCGGTTCGGGCGCCTCGACATCGTGGTGAGCAACGCCGGCATCGAGATCAAGCGGCCCTTCCTCGAAATAACCGACGACGAGTGGAACCGCGTCCTCGGCGTCAATCTCTACGGCGCCTTTGTGGTCAGTCAGGTCGCCTGCCGGCAGATGGTGGCGCAGGGCCAGGGGGGCAAGGTGATCTTCGTCTCGTCGGTGCACGAGGACATCCCGTTCCCCAACTACGCCCCCTACTGCGCGTCCAAGGGCGGCGTCCGCATGCTGATGCGGAACCTTGCCATGGAGCTTGCGCCCAGCAAGATCAACGTCAACAACATCGCTCCCGGGGCCATCGCCACGCCGATCAACCAGTCGGTGCTCACCGATGCGATCGCTCTCAAGAACGCGGAGAGTGAGATTCCGTGGGGACGGTTCGGCAAACCGGAGGAGGTGGCCGCGGTGGCGGCCTTTCTGGCGAGCTCGGAATCGGAGTACGTGACTGCGTGTACCTACTACGTGGATGGAGGAATGACCCAGCAGGTGACGCTGTATTGAGGTGCCCATGAGCATGGAGGAGCGCCGTCTCGAGGAGGCCCGGGCCGGCCAGGTTCCCTGGCGGCGCTGGGGCCCCTACCTGAGCGAACGATGCTGGGGCACCGTCCGGGAGGACTACAGCCCGGACGGGACGGCGTGGGAGTACTTCCCGCACGACCATGCCCGCTCCCGCGTCTATCGCTGGGGGGAAGACGGTCTGGGCGGCATCTGCGACGAGCGCCAGGCGCTCTGCCTCGCCTTCTCGCTCTGGAACGGCCATGATCCCATCCTCAAGGAGCGACTCTTCGGCCTGACGGGGAACCAGGGCAACCACGGGGAGGACGTGAAGGAGTACTACTGGTTCCTCGACAACGTCCCCAGCCATTCCTCCATGCGGTTCCTGTACAAGTATCCGCAGGCGGCGTTTCCCTACCAGCAGCTGCTCGATGAGAACCGACGCAGGGGGCGAGATGCCCCCGAGTTCGAGCTGATTGACACGGGAGTCTTCGAGGGGAACCGCTACTTCGACATGGAGGTCGAATACGCCAAGGCCGATGCCGAAGACCTGCTGATCGAAGTGCGCATCACCAACAGAGGCCCCGAGGCCGCGGAGTGCCACCTTCTGCCCACGCTCTGGTTCCGCAATACCTGGGCCTGGGGATACAGCGACCGGAAGCCCTCGGTAAGCGCGGCGGCGGGAACCGATCACCCCGTCATCGTCGCGACCCATCACCGGCTCGGCACCTACCGGCTGCACTGCGAGACGGCCGCGGAGCTGCTCTTCACGGAAAACGAGACCAACTTCGAGCGCCTCTTCCCCGGCACCGGCAATCCATCCCGCTACGTGAAGGATGCCTTCCATGAGCGGGTGATCGACGGGCGTCCCGACGCCGTGAACCCGGGCCGCACCGGCACCAAGGCCTGCGCCTGGTACCGGTTCACGATCGCTCCGCTCGCGACTCAGCGGGTTCGGCTTCGGCTCCGCGCCGAGGCCGCCGAGCGCGCCAAGCCGTTCGGAGCCGGGTTCGACCGGGTCCTCGCCGACCGGCGCCGTGATGCCGATGAGTTCCACAGCGCGCTCGGCGGGCCAAGCTTGAGCGATGACGAGCGGCTGGTGCTCCGCCAGGCGGTGGCGGGAATGTTGTGGGCCAAGCAGTTCTATGACTACGACGTCTACAAGTGGCTGCTCGGCGATCCCGAGCAGCCGCCCCCGCCGCCCGAGCGCTGGAAAGGGCGGAACCACCAGTGGACCCACCTCAACAACGCCGACATCCTGTCGATGCCGGACACGTGGGAGTATCCCTGGTACGCATCATGGGACCTGGCGTTCCACACGATCGTGTTCGCCATGTTCGACCCCGATTTCGCCAAGAACCAGCTGATCACGCTGCTCCGCGAATGGTACATGCACCCGAACGGGCAGGTACCGGCGTACGAGTGGGCGTTCGGGGACGTAAATCCGCCGGTGCACGCCTGGGCCGCACTTCGGATCTACCAGATCGATCGCAAGCACACCGGGCACGGCGACACCGACTTCCTGGAACGGGTCTTCCACAAGCTGTTGATCAACTTCACTTGGTGGATCAATCGGAAGGACGCGGAGGGGCGGAACCTCTTCCAGGGCGGCTTCCTCGGGCTCGACAACATCGGGGCCTTCGACCGCGGGGCGGCGCTGCCGGGAAACGGGCGACTGGATCAGTCGGACGGCACCAGCTGGATGGCCATGTACTGTCTCAACATGCTGGCGATCGCGTTGGAACTGGCCGGGCAGGACCCGACCTACGAGGACGTCGCGACCAAGTTCCTCGAGCACTTCTTCTATATCGCGCACGCCATGAACGACCGGCCCGCCGCCCAGGGGGACGACGGGGTGGACCTCTGGGACGACCAGGACGGCTTCTACTACGATGTGCTGCATGTCCGGGATGAGAGCTACGTGATGCGGGTCCGGTCCATGGTGGGGCTCCTTCCCCTGCTCGCCATCGAGACGCTCGAGCCGGCGCTGCTCGCCAGGCTGCCGGGCTTCCGGAGTCGCCTGGAGTGGTTCCTGTCCCACCGCCCGGATCTCGTCGCCAATGTGGCCCCGGTAACTCGCCCCGGGCGGGAGGGCCGCTTCCTGCTTGCCATCGTGACACCCGACCGGCTTCGCGACCTGCTCACTCGGATGCTCGACGAGTCCGAATTCCTCTCGCCGTTCGGGGTCCGGTCGGTCTCCCGCTATCACGCCGAGCATCCGTTCCGGATCACGATCGACGGGATGACGTATGAGGAAGGGTACCAGCCGGCGGAATCCCGCACCGAGCTGTTCGGCGGCAACTCCAACTGGCGCGGGCCGGTCTGGTTCCCGCTCAATTACCTGATCATCGAAGCGCTGCAGAAATGGGACTGGTACTACGGGCGGGACTTCACCGTCCCGTTTCCGGCGCCCAAGGGCGACGTCCTTCCATTGGGTGACGTGGCGCGGGAGCTTTCCCGGCGCCTGATCCGGATCTTCCTCAGGGACAGCTCTGGGCGGCGGCCGGTCTACGGTGATTACGAGTTGTTCCAGCGGGGTCCCGAGTTCCGGGATCTCATCCTGTTCCACGAATACTTCCATGGCGATACCGGGGCCGGGCTCGGCGCCAGCCATCAGACTGGCTGGACCGGCCTGGTTGCGAAGCTGATCCAGCAGAGCGGCGGTGGCGATGCGTGAATCGGTACCGGCCCTTTTCATGAGGCGGAGGACCTCGATGCAGATGCTCAGGAATCAGGGCCGCGGGCTGGTCGGCGTCACGGCTCTTCTCGTGCTTGCCGTCACCGGGGTGGCCGCGCAGCAGGCGCCGATCCAGCAGTGGGAGTCCCCGCTCCTACGCGACCATCCGCTCACCGGGCGGATCTACGCGGTGGCCGGCAAGCAGTGGATCGCGCCCGAGGCGCTGGTGGATTCCCTCCGGCCGGCGCGGTACGTGCTGATCGGCGAGAAGCACGACAACCCCGACCATCATCACCTGGAGCGATGGCTGGTTGAGCGGCTGGCCGCGACCCACAAGGGGCTCGTATTCGAGATGCTGGACGAGAGCCAGCAGGGTGGCGTGGCGAGCCTCACGCCGCGGGACTCGCTCGACCAGATTCGGCAGAAGCTCGCCTGGCCGGAGAAGGGATGGGACTTTGCGATGTACGGTCCGGTGATCCAGGCCGGGCTCGAGCGCGGGATGCAGATCGGCGCCGGCAATCCCTCGCACGACGAGATCATGGATATCTACGGGAGGGGCGAGCCAGCCCTCGCGGGGAATTCGCGTTTCTCGACCGCCAGCTCGATCAGCCCCGACGTCGCGTCGCACCTGCTCGACGAGATCTACGAATCCCACTGCAAGGTCCAGCCCAAGACCGAGCTGGGGCCGATGGTGAATGTGCAGGCGGCCAAGGACGCCAGCATGGCGCACGAGCTGGCCGGCTTCCCGTCGGCGGTGCTCATCACGGGCGAGGGCCACGCCGACCTCGTGGCCGGTGTCCCGACCCATCTCCATCGGCTGGTGCCCGATGCTCGGATCCGGGTGGTGCAGATCGAGGAGGTCTCGGACAGCGGCAGCACGCCGGACTGGTACAAGGACGTCCTGCCGCGGGGCGACTTCGTCTGGTTCACCCCCAAGCTCACCGACAAGGATTACTGTGAAGGGGTGAAGTCGCTCCGGAAGCAGCAATAGGGCGGAGGGTGCACCGGGAAGCGAGGTGAGCCCTTCGACCATCTCTACTAAGGTGAGGCGGTTCCGGAACAGCTACGGAGGACCAACCTCTATGACCCAGCCGCCACGCTCCTGCCGTGACCATGTGCCTTTGCTTTGTGCCGTTGCCGCCCTTGCTGCTTGCGGAGGGGGTAGCACCTCTCCCACGCCGCCGGAGGAAACAGCTTCACCGGGCCTGATCGTGCGCAGCGATCTCGGAGATCCCAAGGGAGAGCTTTACTACATCAGGAAGGATGGCCTGATGTATCTGAAGCTAACCAACGACACGATTCACGAAGATCAACCGGCGGTCTCACCGGATGGGAAGAAGATCGCCTACCTCTGTGAAGCGAACAACAACGCGGACATCTGCCTGATGAACATCGACGGGAGTAACTCCGTCCGCCTGACCCAGGACACGAGCTTCGATGGCTTTCCTCATTGGACGCCCGATGGCAGTCAGATCACTTTCACCAGCCATCGCGGTCACGGCGATCACGGCAACGATCTCTGGATCATGGACACCCTTGGTGCGAATCAACATCCGATCACCAACGGCGGCGATGTCGCCTACGAAGACGGCCAGTTCGACCCGACCGGGACGCGCCTCGTGGCAAGCCGCCAGATCGATACGCTCCCCAATCCAGATCTCGTCTTCGTGGATGCGGCTACGGGGAACGTAACGCCGTTCTGGCAGCCATATGTGTTTCAGGAGCTGCACCCAACCTGGTCGCCGGACGGCAAACGGATCGCCTTCACGGCCACGAATGGCGGAAGTGACTTCCACGTCGAGGTCCGCGATCTCACCGGAGGACACCCGGTGTACCTCCACCTGATTTCCGGCACCCTCAACACGCCCTCATGGTCGCCCGATGGACGCGAAATCGCAGGGGCCTGTGCCAACCTATTGGTGACCTCAGTCTGTCGTTTTAGTCCGTCGGGGCAGATGATCTTGGACCTGCCGGCGTCGCCTATATCGGGGTTCTCTCCCGCCTGGGTCCCTTAGCAGTAACCGTGCGGCCGCCGGGGTCGCAGTCCTTTCCAAGAGGTCTCGGACAGCGGCAGCACGCCGGACTGGTACAAGCCCGTCCTGCCGCGGGGCGACTTTGTCTGGTTCACCCCCAAGCTCACCAACAAGGATTACATCGAAGGGGTGAAGTCGCTCAAGAAGAGGTAGCCAGCGTGGCGCCCTCTAGAGCTTCATGCGATTGAAGGCCCAGGTACCGCAGGCGAAGATCGCCACGGTCCAGAGCGCGATGACCCAGAGGTCGAGCGCGAGCCCGAAGTGGGAGCTGCCGAGGATCACCTGCCGCAGTGCATCGACCGAATAGGTGAGCGGGTCGAGTCGGACCAGGCCCCCGAGCCAGGTGGGGAGCCGATCGAGCGGAAACAGGGCGCCGGAGAGAAAGAAGGTGGGAAAGAGGAGAAAGCTCGACACCAGCTGGAACCCTTCCGGGCTCTCCATCCGGGAGCCGATGATGAGGCCGACGCTCACCAAAGCCGCCGTGGTGAGAAGCAGAATCCCGAGCGAGAGCAGCAGTGAGATCGGCGTCAAGCGTAGGCCGGGGATGAGCCCGACCTTTCCCAGCACGGCGCCGAGGAGGAGCAGGATCAGGGACTGGATCACCCCGTCGGTGGCGCCGCCCACCACCTTGCCCAGGAAGATCGAGGCCCGCGAGATCGGGGCGACCAGCACTTCCTTGAGAAAGTCGATCTTTCGGTCCCACACGATGTACACGCCGAAGAAGATCGAGGTGAAGAGCACTGCCTGGGCGAGGATTCCGGGGTAGATGAACGCCTGGTACTCGACGCCGGGGAGCGACACGCTGCCGCCCAGCCCGCCGCCGAAGACCAGGAGCCAGAGGATCGGGTTCACGATGGACGCCACGATTCTGGATTTCTCCCGCAGGAACACCTTCCATTCGCGGTACCAGATCGCGTAGATCCCGATTACCTCGTTCCGGACCTGTACCGCATCGATCGTTCGGCCCATCCTCCCTCCGGGGCGTCCTCGCGCATTTCCCTGCCGGTGAAGTGAAGAAAGACGTCGTTGAGCGTGGCCTCGCGGACCTCCACCGATGTGACCGGCCCCGCCACCTTGAGGATCTCGGCCAGGTGCAGGGCGGCGTCGGTCACGGTCACCGCCACCACGTCGTTCCGGGTCTCGACCTTCTTGACCGCTGTCACCTGGCGGATGGCGGGAAGGTTGGCGTCCCGGGCGCGGATCAGCACCAGGTCTCCGCCGATCACCCGCTTGAGATTGTCCGGGGTGTCGAGGGCGACGACCTGGCCCTCGTCCATGATCGCCACCCGCCCGCATAACCGCTCCACCTCTTCCATATAGTGGGTGGTGATCACCACGCTGATCCCTTCCTCGCGCGAGAGCCCCTCGATATAGTGCCAGATGTGGGCCCGGGACTGCGGATCGAGGCCCAGGGTCGGCTCGTCGAGGAAGAGCACCGCCGGGCGATGCATCAGGCCGCGCGCCAGCTCCAGGCGCCGGCGCATGCCGCCCGAGTATTTCTTGACGATATCGTGCTGGCGCGCGGTGAGGTCCACCAGCTCCAACACCTCCTTGATGCGCTGCTCCCTGAGAGGTGCCGGCATCCCGTAGAGCAGGGCATGGAGCTTGAGGTTTTCGTAGCCGCTCAGCGTATCGTCGGAGCTGGGGTCCTGGAAGACGATGCCGATCGACCGCCGCACCTGTGCCGGCTCGCGGACCACGTCGAACCCCTTCACTCGGGCGGTGCCGGCGGTCGGCTTGAGAAGGGTGGTGAGCATGAGCAGCGTCGTCGTCTTGCCCGCACCGTTCGGGCCCAGGAGCCCGAAGAACTCCCCCTCCCGCACGTCGAAGGTGAGCCCCTTCACCGCCACGAACTGGTCGTACTGCTTGGTGAGCCGGTCAATCTCGATGATCGCCATGGGGCTCAAAGATAGCCGGGCCCAGAGGGCTCGCGGCTCGGCACGGATGGCTGAGCCGTGATCTATCAAGTCCTCGCCGATCTGGTGGTTGTCCTCCACGCCGCCTTCGCCCTCTTCACCGTCCTGGGCGGGCTCCTCGGCTTCCGCTGGCCGCGGGCGGTGCTGGCGCATCTTCCCGCCGCGCTCTGGGGAATGTGGATCGAGGCCTCGGGGCGGATCTGCCCGCTCACCCCGCTCGAAAACTGGCTTCGAGAGCAGGGCGGGGCGCGAGGCTATTCCGGCGGGTTTATCGAGCACTACCTGCTGCCGGCGCTGTACCCGGAGGGGCTGACGCGGGGAGCGCAGTTTGCGCTGGCGGGGCTGGTGGTGGTGGCGAATCTGGTCGTGTATGGGTTGCTGTGGCGGCGGAGGGGGGCTGACGGGCGATCCTGAGGTGTCGAGATGAGGTGGTACTTTCTCCGCCACTCGCGAGCGGCTCCGCGGCACGTTGTCCTCGCGGGCATTACTGCGAACCTCCAACGCACCGTGCAGCTCTGATCGCCGTACGATGTGGCTGTGACAGTCTGGGCATCTCGGACTTCGCGCGGTTTTCCGGCAAGCTCCTGTCTGATACTCCGGTATCAGGAGTGCCTAAGTCGCCAGCGGTAAGTACTTGCGAGAGGTGGTAGTAGATGCGACCTTGGATCAAGCGGCAATTCGACATACGCGGCGCCCTACAGGCCGCTTTCGCAGCTCGACTGGGAGTTAGACGGCCAACAGGGTCCGGCCTAGTCCGCCCCGTGCGGGCATGCCCCCCCGACTCACCACCTCGACGATGCGACCCGTTCTTGCCGCCATCGCGGCCGATCCATACTTCGCCTTCACCGTGGTCCTGATCGGCTTGCTCCTCGTTTGGTGGAACCTCCCGGCCATCCGCTTCGAACGCGCCGCGGCGACCTGGCCTACGGCGTCCGGCCAGGTGCTGGTATCCGAGGTGGCCCGCCGCTTTCGCATCGGTGCTTCTTCCTACGTCGCGAACGTCCGGTATCGCTATCGCGTGGGCAACACGGACTATGAGGGCGGCCGCGTCCGCTTTCGCAACATCTTCGGCTGGCAGGACGCCGAGCGCGAGGTGTATCGCTTTCCAGCAGGCAGTCGCGTTACGGTGCACTACAACCCGTCCCGACCCGAGGAGGCCGTCCTGCGGCTTACCTTTAGCATCGCGCCTTGGCTGGGGTTAGCTGTCGGGGGCATTGTGACCCTGCTCGGGCTCTGGTCATGGCTGGTCGCGCTTGCCGTCTAACTACCGCATGCAGCTGATGCTCGAACGTTAGACGGCCTCCTGCTCCCTTGCCATCCCGGAACTTGCCTAGCCCGCTCGACGAGTTCGTGCCGACCTACGATGCACGGGAGTATTTCCAGATCCGGGTCAATGCTCCCGCCGAGCTCGTCTATCAGATCGCCGCCCACTTCGACCTGGACTCGATCCCTCTGGTTCACGGCATCTTCTGGCTCCGAACCAAGCTCATGGCGGGTGGAGCCGTTCCATCTCAACCGTTTGCCGAGGGGCTCATCGCCGGGGCCAAGCGGCTGGGCTGGGGCGCGCTCAGCGAGGTCCCGGGCCGTCTCTTTGTGGCCGGCGCATATTGCCAGCCTTGGTACGCTCAAGTGACCTTCCATCCCTTGGCAGCCGACACCTTTTCCCCGTTTGCCGAGCCAGCCCAGGTCAAGATTGCCTGGACCTTGGAAGCCAGCCCTCTTGATGCCGCGCGGTCCTTGCTTGCGACCGAGACCCGAGCCATCGCGACCGACCCCTGGGCCCGGCGTCATTTCCGTCGCTACTGGGCCTGGGCCCGGTTCGGCATCTTCCCGATCCGCTGGCTCCTGTTGCCGGCCGTCCGACGGCAGGCCGAACGCGAAGCACGCCTCCGTGCTGCGAAGGCCGTCTAACTACCTCATGCGGCTGGGAGGGCGCGCCCATCGGCTGTCTAGGCGGGCCACCCCCACCGTCCTCCGTACCCGGCGGTTCCTCCTCCCCGCTTCCCTCCTCCTAACCTTCCTCACCGCCCGCCTCCTCCACGCCCAATCCGTCCCCTACGGCCTCGGAGTCTGGGAGGCCGACTCCACAGGTAACCACCGCGCCGTAGTGCGCGTGGATTCCGGCGCCGAGGCGGTGCGGGTGCACATCCCGTGGCGGCGGCGGGATCGGCATCCGAAACTCAAGCGGATCATCGTCACCGACTCGACCGAGTCCCGGATCGCCAACGCCGTGGCGATGAGCGTTGGCCGCGAGTCGGGAGACATCGTCTTTGAGCCGGTGCACGGCGCTGGCGAGTATCACGTGTACTGGATGCCCTATACCGGGACCTTCCGGTCCAACTATCCGCGCATCACCTACCGGCCGCCCGATGCGACCGCGAGCCCCGACTGGCTCGCGCGCACGGGCACGGCGACCGACGCATGGCGCCAACTCCCCGAAGCGCACGTGGTCGAGATCGAGGCTCGTGACTCTGTGGACTCGATGTGGCCCATGGAGGTGATCGCCACCGCGTCCGAGACCGCCGGCCTGCTCAATCAGCACCCGGACGCTGCCTACCTGCTTTTCCCGGAGGATCGCCTGCACCCGATCCGGATGACGGACGATCTTCCGCTCCGCTGGATTCGCACCGGCCCAGGTGGCGCGGTGACCGGCGAGGCCAGGCCCGGTGAGTTCTTCGCCTTCCAGGTGGGCCTCTGGGCGGCGCGCTCGGCGGTGGACAGCGTCGCGGTACGCTTCTCCGACCTCCGGTCGGCGGATGGGCGTGCCGGCATCCCGTCCGCGGCGTTCAGCTCGTTCATGACTCAGGGTGTCGGTCCCGACGGCCGGGTCTTCACCCGACGGGTGCAGGTGGGAGAGGGAATGGTGCAGGCGCTCTGGTTCGGCGTCATGGTGCCGGACCACGCGCCTCCCGGCGACTACACGGGGACGATCACCATCGCGCCGGCGGGCCTCCCGGCGACGACTCTCCCGCTGCGCCTGACAGTGGCCGGATCGCTCATCGCTCACCACGGCGACGACGACCCGTGGCGGCTCTCGCGCCTCCGCTGGCTCGATTCGCGCCTGGCCCTCGATACTTCGCTGGTGCCGCCCTACACCACCGTGAAGGTCGCCGGAAGGCGGGTCTCAATCCTCGGCCGCGAGGTCGAAATCGGACGCGGCGGCTGGCCATCGCAGATCGTGAGCCACTTCGATGGAGCGATGACGTCCATCGTCGCCACGGGGCGGCAGATCCTGGCCCGGCCGGTGGCACTCACGGTCGAGGACACGGCCGGGCGGGAACTGCATTGGACCGGCGGCTCCGTACGAATGGGCGGTCGAGTCCCTGGCGCGGCGTGGTGGGATGCCACGAGCCGAGCGGGCGCCATAGCAATGCGGGTGCATGGAGACCTGGAGTTCGACGGAGCCATCCAGTACACCGTCCGGATCACGGCCGACCGACCCACTCCGGTGCGAGACATCCGGCTGGATGTGCCGCTCCAGGCCAATGTCGCCCGCTACTTCATGGGGATGAATCTCCGCGGCGGAGTGCGCCCCGACGAGTACGAGTGGCGCTGGAATGTGCGCCGGAACCAGGACGCCTTCTGGGCGGGCGACGTGAACGCCGGCCTCCAGGTGATGCTCACCGACCAGCATTACGTGCGGCCGCTCAACACCAACTTCTATCAGCTCCGGCCTCTGGTGATGCCCACCTCGTGGGAGAATAGTGGGAAGGGGGGCTGCCGCTTCAAGGCGGAGGCAAAGGACTGGCGCGTCACCTGCTATAGCGGCGACCGCACGCTCATGCCCGGCGACACGCTCTACTACAACGTGCGCATCACCATCACGCCCTTTCACGTGCTTAACCCAGCGGCGCACTTCGCCACCCGCTACTACCACGCCTTTGTCCCGATCGACACCGTGCGCGCGGCCGGGGCCAACACAATCAACGTCCACCACGCCACCCGGATCAACCCCTACATCAACTACCCCTTCCTCCGGCCCGAGGCGATGAAGGCCTACGCCGACTCGGCCCACGCCGCCGGCATGCGGATGAAGATCTACTACACGGTGCGCGAGCTGACCTACCGCGCCCCCGAGCTGTGGGCGCTTCGCTCACTCGGCACCGAGATCTTCGCCGACGGGCCGGGGGGCGGACATTCCTGGCTGCAGGAACATCTGGTGGATCACTACATCACCGGGTGGGTCGTCCCCGAGATGCACGACATCGCCATCGTGACCAGCGGCGTCTCGCGCTGGCACAACTACTACGTGGAGGGACTGCAGTGGCTGGTGCAGAATGTCGGAATCGACGGGCTCTACATCGACGATGTTGCCTTCGATCGCACCACCATGCAGCGGGTGCGGCGGGTGCTCGCGCGGGGACGGCCGGCCCCACTCATCGACCTCCACTCCGCCAACCAGTACGACGAGCGAGACGGCTTCGCCTCCAGCGCCAACCTCTACCTCGAGCACTTTCCTTATATAGACCGGCTCTGGTTCGGTGAGTACTTCGATTACAACTCGCCACCCGACTACTGGCTGGTGGAGATGTCCGGCATTCCCTTCGGGCTCATGGGCGAGATGCTGCAGGACGGTGGGAATCCGTGGCGCGGGATGCTCTTCGGGATGACGGCGCGCCTTCCCTGGGCGGGCGACCCGCGGCCGCTCTGGCACGCATGGGACGACTTCGGGATCACCGGGGCGCGAATGCTGGGTTGGTGGGCGCCCGCGACCCCGGTCCGGACCGGGCGGAGCGATGTCCTGGCCACATCATACGTGCGGAAGGGCCGCACGATGGTCGCGGTGGCGAGCTGGGCGCCGGACACTGTGAGCGTGAAGCTACAGGTGAATTGGCGGGCACTCGGCCTCGACTCGACGCGGGTCCGGATCACCGCCCCGGCCATCGCGAACTTCCAGCCCGCCGCGACGTTTGAGCCGGGGGAGCCGGTGCCGGTGGCGCCGAAGAAGGGGTGGTTACTGGTGCTGAGCGAGCCGTAGCTCGAGCCACCTCTACTCTGGCTCCCGAGCCCAACATGCCCACGCGTCCTCGCCCCGGCTCCACAACCAGGCCTGTTCCCGGCGACTTCGATGCCACCGCGCTCTTTCACGCGATGGATGCGGCACGGGTCGAGCAGGGGCTCTCATGGCCGCGTCTGGCGAAGGAGATCTGGGAGCAGTCCGCTCTGCTCAATGCCCAGCGCCGAGATCACCCGATCAGTCCGTCGACCTTGACCGGCATCCAGAAGCGTGGCGACTGCACCTGCCAGCACGCTCTCTTCATTCTGCGGTGGCTCAAGCTCCCGCCCGAGGCCTTCGTGGACGGGTCACACGCGCCCGAGGCGTTGCTGCCGCTGCCAGACCCAGGCCCTGAGCGCCGGTTTCTTTGGGATCTCCGCCGACTGTGCGCCGCGGTCGATACACAGCGCGCCGTGAGCGGCCTGACGTGGGCGGAGCTTGCGGCGCAGCTCCACTGCACCACGAGCCAGCTCACCGGGCTCCGTAAGATCCGCTTTGCGATCAGCATGAGGCTCGCCATGCGGCTGGTGCACTGGCTCGAGCAGCCGGCGCGCGCGTTCATTTATATGGCGAGGTGGTGAGGTAGTCGCCGAGTCAGCGGCCGAAAGTTGCTCGGCGGTCTCGGTCAGGCGGTCAGCACGTCGAAGCCTTCACGCTCGGCGGCAGCGCGGAGTTGAGTGTCCAGAGTGACAAAGGGGAGGGTCCGACTCTCGAAATCGCAGAGCACCAGCGCCGCCGCAAGCTGAAGTGCATCGGCCGCTCTGAGGGAGTGAAGCCCGAGCAGGCGGCGGGCCTGGTCCCGCACCCGGTCGAGGGGCGGCACCTCCGTCCACTGCCGCGAGACGTCGTCCAGGAGTCTGGACGACGCGCGCCCCTGAGCCACGGTCAGCCGCTCTTCGCGGACCATGCGGGCGACGGCGGACATGCACTCCACCGGGGTCAGCCACCACACCGCCGCCGCCGGATCCTCCCGCATGCGGTCCGCCAGGAGGGGCGTCCGCGGCTCCTCGACCAGGAGCGGGACGAGCGCGGACGCGTCCCAGAATCTCACTGGCCCGCCCGACGGTCTTCCAGCAGATAATCCACGACACCGGGCCCCGGGGTCGGCACGGGTCTCTCGCCCTCGAGCCAGGAAGGGTCGGGCCGCTGCTCGGGCAGCCGCGCCAGCCCCTGCTGTGCGAGGGCGATGATCCGGTCCGGCACTCCCTCCCCCATCTGCACGGGGACGAGCTTGGCGACCGGCACGCCACGATCCGTGATGAGCACGGGCTCGCCCTTCTGGACGCGCCTGATCAGGGCGCTCAGCCGGTTCTTGGCACCGGATATCGATTCGGTTTTCATATAGCTATAATAGCTATATGCAGATGGTCAATCAAGCCATAAGCCACGGCCGGCCCACTCCTACCTTTACTGCGAGCTGTCGGTGCCGCTCCACCGAAACCGGGCCACCGCGGCCCCGTACGTTGATCATACCCAGCACGTCGGCGTGTCCATGTTCGATTTCCTGAGGCAGCACGTCCGCTACGGAGCCCGGGCGCTCAGTCGAAGCCCGGTCTTCTCGCTCGTCGCGGTGGTCTCGGTGGCCATCGGCACTGGCGCGACTACCGGCATCGTCACGCTGGTCGACGCCATGCTTCTCCGACCGCCTCCCGGCGTGGGCCACGCCGAGCGCCTCGTCGTCGTGGGGCGGACGCAGGACGGCCGTGGCTTCGACAACTTCTCCTACCCCACGTTCGTGGCCTACCGCGGCACCCACTCCCTGAGCGGGCTCGCGGCCCTGGAGGTCGCCCCGCAAACGGTGAGTCTCGCCGGATCCGGCGGGGGCGAGCCGATGCAGGTCTCCACGGTGAGCGGGAATCTGTTCGACGTCCTGGAGGCACGGCCCGCGCTGGGGCGCTTCTTCGCCAAGGATGAGGATGGCGCCCCGGGTGAAAAACCGGTGCTCATCCTGAGCTACGCGTATTGGGAGCGGCGCTTCGGGTCCGACCCGTCGATTCTGGGCCGGCCACTCGTGTTGAACGGCGCCCCGTTTACCGTGGTGGGCGTTGCCGCCAGGGAATTCCACGGGCCCTTCGCCGTCGCGCCCGACGGGTGGGTTCCAATCGCGGCGGCCACGTATTTCGGAATGCCCGCGACCATGTTCAGCGAGCACGCCGGCAGCTGGCTGATGGCCGTTGGCCGGCTGGCCCCGAACGCCGGCCTCGATCAGGCGCAGGCCGAGCTGGCGGGCATCACCGCCCGTCTGGCCCGGGACTACCCGAACGCCTACGAAGGCAAAGGCGTCGTGGTGGAGCGGGCGAGCCTCTTCCCGGGAGACATGCAGGGCGCGATCGCGGGCTTCCTCGCCCTGCTCTTCGCGGTGGCTGGCCTGGTCCTCCTCATCGCGAGCACCAACGTGGCCGGCATGCTGCTGGCGCGCGCCGCCGCGCGCCGCCGCGAGATCGCCGTGCGCCTGGCGCTCGGGGCCTCCCGCGCGCAGCTCGTGGGACAGCTCGTCATCGAGTGCCTGCTCCTGTTCGGCGCGGCCGGCGCCGCGGGCTTGGTGATCGCCCACTGGATGGTGCGGGGACTGCTCACGCTCGTCCCTCGGCTCCCGGTCCCCCTCGCGCTCGACCCGCGGCTCGACTGGCGCGTGCTCGGCTTCGCTCTCGTCCTCACGCTGGTCACGGGACTCGTTTCCGGCCTGGTCCCCGCGCTCCAGTCCACCCGTCCCGACCTGGTTCCCGCGCTCAAGGCCGGCTCCGGGGGGAGCGAGGGCACCGATCGCCAGCGGTTGCGGAGCGGTCTCCTGGTGACCCAGATCGCCTTCTCGATGGTGCTGCTGATGGTCGCCGGCCTGTTCGCCCGGACGCTAGTGCATGCCCGCGGCATCGAGCTCGGCTTCGATCCGACGAACATCTCCGTCACGTCGCTCGATTTCGGGACCGCCAACTACACCGAGGAGCGGGGGCGCCAGGCTGCCGGCGCGATCCTCGACCAGGTGCGCGTGCTGCCCGGCGCCCGCGACGCCGCGCTCTCTGCGATGTTGCCGCTCGGTGGCGGCGGCCTGGGCCTCGGCCCCATCACGGTCCCGGGGCGGGTGCCGCCGGACTCACACGAGGGCTGGCCGGATGCCGACTGGGACGTCGTGACGCCCGGGTACTTTGCCACCCTCGGCATTCCGCTGGTGCGGGGACGTGATTTCTCCGACGCGGATCGGGCCGGGGTGGGCGAGGTCGCGATTCTCAACGAGGCCTATGCCGCGGTGCTCTTCCCTGGAGAAGACCCGGTGGGGCGGACGCTGATCAACGCGGGCCGTGCCCCCGCCGAGAACCGGACCCTCACGGTGATCGGCGTGGCTCGGAACGCCAAGTATCGGTCTCTGGGCGAGGAGCAACGCAACTTCATCTACGTGCCGCTCAGCCAGCGCTACCTGGCCCGGACAAACATCCTGATCAAGATGTCGCCGGGCGCCTCGACGCCAAGTGCCGCCGTGCGCCGCATCGTGTCCGGCGTGGATCCGGCGCTCCCGATCCTGCAACAGGAGGCGTTGAGCGATCAGATGGCCGTGGCCCTCCTGCCGCAACGCCTGGCGCTGTTCGTCTCGGGCGGCCTCGGGATCGTGGCGCTGCTGCTCGCCCTGCTTGGCATTTACGGCGTGACCGCGTACGCGGTCGCGCAGCGCACCCGCGAGATTGGGGTGCGCATTGCCCTGGGCGCGCCGCGCTCGCGCGTGCTCGCCCTGGTCGTGCGGCAGGGCCTGGTCCTTGCCGGGATCGGTGTGCTGGTGGGGGCGGTGGTGGCGGTCGGTGCGACGCGGCTCTTACGGGGCCTGCTCTACGGAGTGGCGCCTGCCGACATGGTTGCCCTGGGGGGCGCGGCGGTCCTGCTTGCCCTCGCCGCGCTGGCGGCCAGCTGGGTGCCGGCCCGGCGCGCCGCGCGCGTCGACCCGGTCATTGCCCTGCGCGCCGAGTAGTCCCGGGCGAATTGCCCGGCCGGCCCCTCTGGAGTCGCGCCGGGGACGTGATCCCGACCCGGAACCGTTGGGCGCCGAACTCAGGGCGCAGCGCAACGAGCGCCACCTGCCCAAGGGGGACGGGGTCGATGCGAAGCCTCTCGTTGGGCAGCTGCTGAGCGTGAACCGGCGGGACGTGGGCGTCTGCCGTGTCCGCTCCGTCTGGCATCATTCCGCGCCCCACCGCGATATTGTGACGAGGCCGCTCGATCAGGGCGGCCCATTTTCCGGAGCATGGGCGTGAGCTACATCCAGGGAACCGTGCGTGGCCCCGCCGGCGAGCATACCGTCCGCTTCATGATCGATAGCGGGGCGGTCTACTCACTGCTGCCCCACGTCGTATGGCGGACCATTGGCCTCGTGCCCAAGCGCGAAATGGACTTCGCGTTGGCCGATGGCACCACCATCCGCCGAGCGGTCTCCGAGTGCCACATCTCGCTGCCTCAGGGCGATGGTCACACACCGGTAGTGCTTGGCGAACCGGGAGACGATCAACCGCTGCTGGGCGTCGTGACGCTGGAGATCCTCGGTCTCGTGTTTGATCCCTTCCGCCGCACCCTCCATCCGATGCGGGCGCTGCTGGTCTGAGCAGCCCGTCGCGGCTAAAGCCGCGGCTCGGCAGCTGTCACTGAAGTGACGTCGATCGAGGTGCCGTCGCTTCAGCGACAGACGCCGAGCCGCGACTTCAGTCGCGGACCGGCGCGCCATGCCATGCTGGCTCGGACCCCGCTCAATGCGGAAGCGGTCGGCGAGGCTTGCGCTGAGGCGCTCAAGTGTCATGGGACACTCACCGGACGGTGGTGCGCCGAAGGGGCCGCTGCGAGGCGGTCGACTGGACTATTCAATGGGTCTCCGGGACGAGCTCGCGGCTAAAGCCGCGGCTCGGCAGCTGTCACTGAAGTGACCTCGATCGAGATGCCGTCGCTTCAGTCGCGGACCGGCGCGCCATGCCGCCCCTTGCCCCAGTTCCCGCTCAATGCGGCAGTCGGCGTGCTCTCTGGTGAGGGGAGCTGTTAAGGAGAGAACTGCGGCCCGGCGTGGGGGGATCCTCGGTAATCGCTAGCCAGGGATCTCAAGGCAACTACAACCGCTCCAGCAGCTGCTTGAACCTGGGCAGGGCCCGGATGGAATCGAAGTCGGAATCGTTCTCCAGCCACGCCCGGTGCCCGAAGCCGTTCTGGATCGCCTTCTCGAGACATGCCAGCGCGTCATCCGACTGCCCGCCCAGCGCATACACGCACGCGACATTGTAGAGCACACCCGAATCTTCGGGGTCGAGCGCCAATGCCCGGCCGGCCCACTCGAGGGCCCGCTGGGGCTCGCCGAGCTGCATGAGCGCCCCCGCGCTCAGGTACAGGGCCCGCGCGTCGTCCGGGTTGAGCTCGAGGTGCTTCTCGGCTAGCTGCACCCCTCGGCGCTGAGTCGCTTCTGCTTCCGCCACGCGATTCAGGGTACGGAGCGCGGGTACGACCAGCAGGGCCGTCTGGTAGTCTTCCGGGCGCACCCGGGACGCTTCCTGGTAGTGCCCCACCGCCTCGCTGTACTTGCCCTGCTGAAACAGGGCCCGTCCGTAGAAGTAGTGCGCCTCGAATAGTTGCGGGTTGAGTCGGATGGCGGTCTCGAACTCGGCCTCTGCCTCCTCATACCGCTTGCTCAAGGACAGCGCCAGGCCGCGTGACGCATGGGCCTCCGCCAGGTCGGGGCTCAGCTCCAACGCCCGCTTGCTGTGGCCGTCCGCCCCCTCGAGGTTGGCCCGGCTCCCGTCCCAGTACATATAGAGGAAAGAGCAGCAGTCGGCGGCCCCGGCGTGCGCCACGGCGTACCCGGGGTCGATCTCCATGGCGCGCTCGAACATCCGGCGCGCGAACTGGATGCCGGTACGACGGAACTGGTGGAAGAACTGGCGGCCGCGCAGGTAGTAGTCGTAGGCCTGGACGTTCGCGGCCGGCACCTGCTCGATGGCCCGCCGCTCCTCGTCGCTCAGCATGACGCGAAGCGCCTTGACGATGTTCTGCGCGATCTCGTCCTGGATCGCGAAGACGTCTTCCATGTCGCGATCGTAGCGCTCGGACCAGAGATGGTAGCCATCGGCAACGTTGATGAGCTGCGCCGTGATCCGAAGCCGCTTCCCGGCCTTGCGGACGCTCCCTTCGAGTACGGTGCCCACGCCGAGCTGCTCACCCACCCGCCGGATGTCCTGGTTCTGGCCCCGGAAGGCAAAGGCCGAGGACCGTGACGCCACCCGCAGCGCCTGGATCTTGGTGAGCGCGTTGATGATCTCTTCCGCCATCCCCTCGCAGAAGTATTCCTGGTCCCGATCCGCGCTCATGTCCACGAACGGCAGGACCGCAATCGACTTGCCGGCGGGGCTCGGAGCCGGCGTGGCCGTGGTCGGGCCGGGGGGCGTGGTGCCGGTGTGGAGCGCCAGCGCCTGGGCAAACTGGGCCGCCGTGCTGAACCGATCGGCTGGAACCTTCGCCAGTGACTTGGTAATCGCCTGGTCCACACTCTCGGGGACCGCGGACCGGGCTCCACGCACCGACGGCGGCGGCTCGGTGAAGCGCTTGGTGATGATCGCTTGTGCCGTGGGGCCCGTGAATGGGGCCGACCCGGCCAGCATCTCGTAGACCATGCAGCCCAGGCTGTAGATGTCGCTTCGTCCATCTACATCGGTGTCTCCCGACGCCTGCTCGGGGCTCATGTACGCCGGCGTGCCGACCGCGCTCCCGGTCTGCGTCAGGTTTTCGTTGGCGGCGGCGGTGACGGCCTTGGCGATGCCGAAGTCGGTGACCAGCGCCTCGCCCTCGTGCAGCATCACGTTCTCGGGCTTGATGTCACGGTGCACTACGCCCTGCCGGTGGGCATAGTCGAGCGCCGCCCCGACGTTGCGGGCGATCTGCAGGGCGTCGTCGACGGCGAGCTGATGCTCGCGCGAGAGTCGCTGCCGCAGCGACTCGCCATCGACGAACGGCATGACGTAGAAGAGGAGCTCCCCGGCCTGGCCGGAGTCGTGAAGGGGAACGATGTGCGGGTGGTTGAGCCGTGCGGCGACCTTGATCTCCCGGAGGAACCGTTCCGGCCCCAGCGATGCCGCCAGCTCCGGGTGCAGCACCTTGAGGGCGACTCGACGATCGTGCTTGATGTCCTGCGCCAGGAAGACCGTCGCCATTCCCCCTCGCCCGACCTCGCGCTCGACGGCGTAGCGACCGGCCAGCGCGGTTCGGAGACGGTCGAGGAGAGGAGACATGGCCCGGAAAGGTACCGGGCAACTGGCGGCTTGGGGAGGCGCCCTGAGCCGCCACCCCCTCGGTCGGTCGCTTTGGCCGGGGATCGGACGGCCTCTCGACGAAGCCAGGCGTCGTCCCCGTGGAGCCACGGATAGTCCGCGCTCAGGAAGCCGCCGAGTACCACCAGCCTCGAGACCCCGCGGGCTCTCCGTGACGCAATGAAGCTGTGGTACGCACCCTACGGCCAAGAGGCCGATCAGAAGTGAGCGATGGCAGGGGAATGAACGGCCGGGCGCGACCCGGCTCAGCGTCCGCGCTCCCAGGCAGCTCGAAGCCGTTCCGTGCGAGGCCCGGCGCCGGCCATCTCCTCGACTTTCACCATAGGCCGATCAAACCCCCTCACGACCACTGCAAGCGTTCGTGCTCCGGCGGCGCCTGTCACCTGAAGCTGTGCGGTCTGGCCGATCCGGAGCCGGTTGCGCAGCTCCAGGAACTGCTGGGCGGACGAGATGGGAACGCCTTCGAACGACTCGAGCCGGTCGCCGGTGTGGACGCCGGCCCGGCCCCAGACACCATCCGGCGTCGTGATGATCAACTTGACGTCTTGCGGGCCGTCACCGGAGTAAGGGAAGATCCGGAGATCGGGCACGGCGTGGCCGCTGTCGTCCGTGGCGGGCGACCAGCTCACGCGAAGAGCGAGGCCCATCGGGCGCAGGTACGACGCAAAGTCGATGGGATGCGCCGACCGGACGTAGCGCTCGAAGATCTGGTGAACCGCACAGCTACAGACCTGGTGCACCGCCCGTTCCACCCCGGCTCCGTCGAAGCCCCGGTGGCCGGAGTAGCGCTCGAGCATGAGCCGCATCACGTCGTCCATCGAGCGCCGGCCATCGGTGGCATTTCGGATCGCGAAGTCGAGCAGGGTGCCAATGATCTCGCCGCGCAGGTGCGGGCTTGCGGTGTAGTCTCCCAGCGCCCCGGGTCGGCTCCCGTAGGCGACGGCGCTGATGCTTTCGGCCGAAAAGCGCCGTTGGCCCGGGCTCTCGTTGTAGCGGCGGATCAGCTCGGCGAGATGATCGAGGCGGGTGGGCTCGAACCCCGGCAGTCCCGCGCGGCGCGTGAGGAGATCGGCATAGAACATGGTGAGCCCTTCGCTCCACCAGAGGCCATGGCTCCGGGGCGGCGCTCGATCGCTGACGTCGCCGTACTCGGCCGGCCGGATCCGCATCAGGTTCCAGGCATGGAAGTACTCGTGCGCGATCTCCGCGAGCGCCGGTCGCTGGTCCCGCGCCAGATCGGCGCTCGGCGCACCGATGGTGACCGAGTTGAGATGCTCGAGCGCGCCGAGCGACGCATCCTGGAGCAGGAAGGTGTACTCCCGGTACGGCGCGCGGCCAAAGAGCGCTATGGCCTGCTCCGCGATTCCACGGATCCCAGCGACGAGCGCGAGGGTGTCGAACGGTGTGGCGTTCGCGGCGGGCAGATAGACGACGCGGTGCGGAACTCCATCGACCTCGAACTCCCAGGTCCTCAACTGCCCGACCAGAATGGGCGAATCGAGGAGCACGAACGCACTGGCGGCAAAGAACGACCTGGGATCGCTGGTCGGCACGAGACCGGTGGCCACCTGCCACCCCGGCGGGAGGTCCAGCCGTACCCGGGCGGGGGTGAGCGTCGCCCCGACCACGTACATGAACGATTGCATCCCTCCCAGCAAACCGCCTGTCGATGAGAGGAACGGCACCCATGCGCTCCGCGTCGGAGGCGAGTCTGGCAGGTGGATACGGTACCGCACCACGGACCGGCCACCCCTGGTGGCAACCCTCCAGCTGGTGCTGTCCACCCTCGTGATCGAGACTGGCCCTCCCGCCGAATCCGTGGCGGTGAGGTCCTCCACGTACCGGTAGAACCGGTCGTCGTACTCCGGGTGCACAGCCAGCGCCAGATGGAAGGTGTCCGGGACATTGCGAATGGAGATCTGGACTCGGTACGCCGTGAGGTCGGCCGAGTCCACGCCGAGTGTGTAGGCCAGCTCCGGGGTTGCCGCGGCCGCCTGGCCCTCGACGAGGTCGGTGAAGTGCGTCGGCGGGGCCTGGCCGGCGGCCCGGCCGGTGGGGAACAGCGGCAGCACGACGAGGTACCACGAGATGGTCAGGTGCCGCATCCGGACTCCGGTTTGGGGGATCGCCGGTACGATGCCGGCGGGGCCGCCGCGGTTTGGGCGCCTGGAACAGTGAGCTGGGCTCCCGGTGGTGCGTCAGAATGAGGCACCGGCCCGGAGTGGCGCTCCGTCAAAACTTCCGGGGCCGTTTTTCGTCTGGTATCACGCTCGCCGGAATCCCGGGTCGAGGCTTTCCAATTCCCGCCCTCCGGCGTAGTATCGTGTCCGCAAACTTCGCAATCTCGGGTTCCCGGAACGGTGCCCCCCCGCCCGGGGCGGGGCGCCTGAGGAGTGGAAACAGTATGGCCAGGGTGACCACGGCCGTCCTGCTCGCGATGGTGGTGACCATCGGTGGGGGGACTGGTCGCATGGCGGCGCAGACCGCCGCTCCTTCGGAGGTCGACAGCCTCCGGCATCCCTATTCGCGGGCCGACATTGATTTCATGACCGGCATGATCGGTCACCACGCGCAGGCGGTGCTGATCGCGGGCTGGGCGCCCACGCACGGCGCGAGTCCGGCGCTCCTGGATCTCTGCTCGCGGATCGTCAATGGCCAGAGCGACGAGATCAAGTGGATGCAGCATTGGCTCGCTGACCGGCACCAGCCGGTCCCGAGCGGCGCGCCGATGCACGACATGATGCCCGACATGGACATGTCGAAGACGATGCCAGGCATGCTCAGCCCCACGCAACTGACCCAGCTCGACAGCGCCCGCGGGCCGGAGTTCGACCGCCTGTTCCTCACTGACATGATCCATCACCATACCGGTGCCCTCATCATGGTCAAGCAGCTCATGGGGACGCCCAGTGCGGCGCAGGACCCGCTGACCTTCAAGTTCGTCTCCGACATCAACGCCGATCAGACGATCGAAATCGACCGGATGAAAGGCATGCTGTTGCCACTCGAACTGGGCGCGAACGGCCCCTGAGGGGCGGCCGCGCCCGCATCCTTTCCTCCGACCCTTATCCGGAATCGTCCATGGTATCCGTCCGCGTCACCTCACCCTCGCGTCGCGCCCTGAGGGCGCTCTCCCTCCTGGCCACGGTCGTGGTCGTCGGGGCCTGCGCCTCCTCGACCAGCTCTTCGGCCGCCAACATGGCCACCATGCCACCCCAGCCCGATCCGAGGGTCGGTCTTCACGCCGGCGTGATGGATGCCGGTCAGGCAGCGTGGAACCTCACGCTGGTGTCCAACACCCAGCCGTCCGACAGCTTCAAGGGCGTCACGAACTCGGACCTGGCCTTCACCGGCAAGTACGCCATCCAGGGGAATTACAACGGCTATCAGGTCTGGGACATATCGAACCCCGCCCAGCCCGTGCTGGCGAGGGGCTACCTGTGCCCAGCGTCCCAGAGCGACGTCTCGGTCTACCAGAACCTGCTGTTCGTTTCCGGTGAGGGGCTCGGCGGGCGGCTCGATTGCGGCAGCGAGGGCGTACACGATACGGTGAGCACCGAGCGGCTGCGTGGGCTCCGGATCTTCGACATCACCGATATCACCAACCCCAAGTACATCGCCAACGTGCAGACCTGCCGCGGATCGCACACCCACACGGTGGTGACCTCACCGAACGATCCGGACAACGTCTACGTCTACATCTCCGGTTCCGCGCCGGTACGCTCGCCCAGCGAGCTGGCGGGCTGCTCCGGCCTGCAGCCCGATCAGGACTCGACCACGGCACTCTTCCGGATCGAAGTCATCAAGGTGCCCTTGGCGCACCCGGAGCAGGCCGCCATCGTGAGTTCGCCACGGATCTTCAATGACCTTGCCCCGCCGCCCACCCACCCCGAAGCGGCGCAGGATGTGGCGAAGGCCGCCGCCCGGGCGGCTGAGGCCCGCGCCAAGGGGGCCTTCACCGCGACCATCCGCGGCATGGAGTACGTCCTCCCCTCGCGCTTCGTCGACCCGATGCTGGATAGCGTGGTCCAGGCGCGGCACGGCACCGGCGCACCGACCGCCGCCGACAGCTCGGCCCTGCGCGACGCCTTGCCGGCGATGATGGAGGCGCGGTTCGGGGCGAGGCACACCGGCCCCACCCAGTGCCACGACATCACGGTCTACCCGGCGATCGGGCTGGCGGGGGGTGCCTGTGAAGGGTACGGCCTCCTGCTCGACATTCACGACCCGGCCCACCCGGTGCGTCTGGCCGCCGTCGACGATTCGAACTTCTCCTACTGGCACTCGGCGACCTTCAACAACGACGGCACCAAACTCCTCTTCAGCGACGAGTGGGGTGGGGGCGGGCAGCCCAAGTGCCGCGCGACCGACAAGCGCGAGTGGGGCGCAGATGCCATCTTCGCCCGCACCGGCGACAAGCTCACCTTCGAGAGTTACTACAAGCTGCCGGCCCCGCAGACCGAGTTCGAAAACTGCGTGGCGCACAACGGGTCCCTCATCCCGGTGCCCGGCCGCGACATCATGGTGCAGGCGTGGTACCAGGGCGGCATCTCGGTCTTCGACTGGACCGACGCCGCGCACCCGAAGGAGATCGCCTTCTTCGATCGCGGCCCCATGGATTCCACCAAGCTGGTGGGCGCCGGCTCCTGGTCGGCGTACTGGTACAATGGAGTGATCGTCAGCTCGGAAATCGCCCGTGGCCTCGACATCTTCGCGCTGGCGCCGAGCGGCCTCCTGTCCCAGAACGAGATCGACGCGGCCAAGCTGGTCCACCTGGACCATCTGAACGTCCAGGACCAGCCGAAGTTCGTCTGGCCAGCCAGCTTTGTCGTGGCGGGTGCCTATCTCGATCAGCTGGCCCGGGGCAACGGTCTCGCCGCGGGCAAGATCGCCTCGCTGCGGAAGGGGCTGGCCAAGGCCCAGGAGGCTTCCGGGGCTGGCCGGCACGCCGCGCTTGCCCTGCTGGTAACGGAGGCGCAGGCGGATGCCGCCGGAGCCACGGATGCGGCCAAGGTCCAGACGCTGGCCTCCGCCATTCAGGACCTCGAGAACGCGAACTGATTCGAGCGTCGTACCGCAGTACCGAGGCGCCACGGCGGACAGTCCGCCGTGGCGCCTTGCTCTTGCGGCTGGCTACTGGAGGGCGGCGTTGAGCATCATGGCCAGCCGGACGCCGGCCTTGATGAGAGCCAGCTCGGCGGGCGGGAGATTGCCGGCCACGTACTGATCGTCCAGCACTCCATCCGGCGGGAGACGGTAGGCGCTCTCGCGGGCGATCCGGTGCCCCTCCAGCGCCCAGTCTGTCACGCTTCCTCGTTCGAAGGCGGTGAGGTCGAGGGTGTCCATCATCGCCGTGAGGTGCCCGAGGTACTGGTCCTCGTCGAGCCCCGTCGTACGGAGCAGCTCCCCGTCCCAGAGCTGATGCAACGACATCGAGCGACCCTGGAGTGACACCCGTCGCTCGTTGCCACCGCGGTCGTCATCGTTGGAGACGTGGAGCGGCTGGTGCAGGTCCGCCACAAGGTGTACCAGGAAGCGGAGCGCCTCCGCGCGCGCATCCCCCGGCGCCGACGTGTCGGCCAGGGTGAGTCGGTCGGCTTCGATCGCGGCGATGACGCACGCTCCGCCGGGGCAGTCCCGGGCTGGATCGTAGTCATCCGCCGCGAGGGGGATGTTCACATAATGGAGTGGCGCCGTCTCGGGGCGCTGGTGGCGCACCTGGTCGGCCCAGTCCGAAACGTCGGCCAGGCTGGCGCCGTCGAGCAGGCGCCGCGCGACGGAATCGGCGCGCGGAGTGAGGCGACGCATCGCGATCCGGGCCACGAGCCGGTGCCCGGCGCCGTACCAGGCCGCGGTCGAGGGCGGCGAAGACCGGTGCCCAGCCGGCTGGGCGGTGAGCAGGACGAGGCCGACGTGTAAGGCTCGCACTGGGGGATTCTAGAGGGGCCGGACCGGTCATGCCAACGCCGCCATGCTCACATCCCGGTGTGATGCTCCCACAGCTCCCCATCATCGGCGAACATGTTCACGTGCGCCATCCAGCCGAAGACCCGAGCGTGGAACTCGCCACCGGCGGCGTCGCAGGCGGCCTTGGTGGTGATCGTTCCACGGAAGCCGAACCGTCGGTCCGGGTCCGCCAGGGCGGAACCCCCCGCGGCCGTGAGCTTACCCGTCCCGCGCGGAAAGCAGAGATTCGTATGCTGGTGCCACTGCGCGATGCTGAGTGGAAGCCGCTGGTTGAGCTCCTCGGGCGACATGCGGGCCGGCGCGGTATACATCGCCCCGATCAGCCGCACGCTTCCGTCCGGCATGGGCCGGTAGAGCAGGGAGGTGGGCGCTGTGGCGTCGAAGGTCCAGCGCGCCTTGAGGGCGTTGGCCATGCTGGTGTAGTGATAGACCCGCTGCTGCTTGATGCTCGGCGCGAACCTGCGGTAGCCATCCTGCTCGGCCACCCGGACGTCCCTGTACCTGGCCAGGGCGGCCCGCGCCACGCGGACGATGCTGTCCGCCCGCGCGCGATCTCCGGTCGCCTCGCGCCAGGTGGGAGTCATCGTCATATGGGGACTCATGGTGAGCGAGCCACCGCCCATCACCATCTCCATCATCCCCATCTGGGGCGACTCGTCGGAGCCCTGCTGCGCCTTGAGGCGCCCCGGTGTGACCAGGGCGAAAAGGCTGACCACTCCGGACACGATCATCCTGCGCATGCGACTGGCTCCCAATGCTGGCCTCGTTCGGGAGACGCGCCGCGGGCGCACCGGTTAAGCCTCGAGCTCACTCTGCGAACCGGGTCTTGAAGGTCTGGCCGTACGTGGTCGGTGTCCCGTCGTAGTTCGAGATAAGATCGAGCGACTGTCCCCACACATCCCAGTCCCACGCCAGGTAGCTGTCGTGACGCGAATCCATCCAGTCCATGAGCGAGTCTACGAAGGAGCTACCGCCGTCGTCCTGGCCGAGTTCTCCCAGGATCAGGGGAACCTGCTGGGCCACCGGGGCCGCGTTGTCGTTCCAGCAGGAGAGCGTGGCACAGCCGCTGAAATTGTAGACGTGCCAGGAGGCGGCCAGATTGTGCAGCGGATCGGTCGGCTGGTTGGCCAGCCAGCCGGTGAGGCTCGACGCGTACTGGACGCCTCCCGCCAGGATGACGTTGGTGGCGCCGCTGCCCCGCACCGCGTCCACCAGGTCCTGCATGGAAGCGGCCTGAAAGCCCATGCCCTGGCAGGTGCCGCCCTCGTGCCAGCAGCGCCAGGCTTCCGGGCCGTCGGCGTTGTTGTCCGGGTAGGGCTCGTTGAAGAGGTCGAACAGGACACGATCGTTTCCTTTGAACGCCGCGCCCACCTCGCGCCAGAACTCGGGGGAGTGGTCGCGGTTGGGCATTGGGGCCTGGCCCAGCGCCTTCGCGGTGTCCGCGGCACTCCAGTGCAGGTCGAGGATGACGAACAGGCCGGCCCGGTTGAGGAGCGCCACGTACTGCGCGATCGCCGTCCGGTAGTTGTCGCCCGCATAGGCCGGATTCACGCCGTTGATGCCGAGCCAGCAGCTCTCGTTGAGCGGGACCCGGACCGCGTTGGCGTGCCACGCGGCGATGGCCTGGACGGAGGCGGAGTCGGCGGGCCCGTCGAAGATTCCCCATCCCTGCGCGCACGCGTACTCGGCGCCGGAGCGGTCCACTCCGTGGAGCACGACGGCATGGCCAGCCGAGTCCACCAGCTGGTTGCCGGACACGTGAAGCGTGCCGCCGACCGGCCCCGTCGGGCCCGAGGTTCCGGTAGGCATCCCGCTGCACGCGGCGAGCAGGGCCGCGAGGCCAACATGGACAAGCTTCGTCATGGAATCCTGGACTGAGTCGGGGGCCGCTCGGGCGGGCCCGGGATCTCGTGTACTAGTTATTCCACGGGACCTGTTTCACCCGGTGACTGAGGTCACTCCGTGGCCCTAGACACGGCGCCCCGCCCGCCGTACGGTACTCGCGCTTCCGCGCCGGGCCCCTGGGGGAAGTCACGTTCCATCAAGGAGGCATGATGTCTCCATCGCTCACTCGGTTCGCCGCTGTCCTGCTGCTTATCGCCGGACCGGGCCTGGCCGTCGCGCCACAGGCGCGGGCCCAGACCCGGTTGCTGCGCTTTCCAGATATCCATGGCGATCGGATCGTCTTCACCTACGCCGGCGACCTCTGGAGCGTTTCCGCCATGGGCGGCACGGCGACTCGGCTCACCGCGCATCCCGGGCTCGAGCTCTTCGCCAAGTACTCACCGGATGGGAAGTGGATTGCCTTCACCGGCCAGTACGACGGCGATGAGCAGGTCTACGTAATGCCCGCCGGCGGTGGGGTGCCACGGCAGCTGACGTTCTATCCGGCCCGCGGCCCGCTCGCCCCTCGCTGGGGCTACGACAACCAGGTCTACGGCTGGACGCCCGATAGCCGCTCCGTGCTCTTTCGATCGCTGCGCGAGGGCTGGACCCTGGGCGACAACCGGCTCTTCACCGTGCCGGCCACGGGCGGCCTCCCGACTCCCCTGCCGATGCCCCAGGCCGGGGCCGGCGCCCTCTCCCCGGATGGCAAACGGATCGTCTACTCGCCGCTGTTTCGGGACTTCCGCGCGTGGAAGCGCTACCAGGGTGGATGGGCGGAAGATCTCTGGGTCTTCGACCTCGCGAGTCACGACAGCCGCAACGTCACCAACAACCCCTTCACCGATCGCGATCCGATGTGGATCGGCGATCGCATCTTCTTCACCTCCGACCGGAGCGGCACCCTCAACCTCTACTCGGTGAGCCCCGACGGCAGCGGAGTGACCGAGCTGACCCATCAGACCACCTGGGACGTGCGCTGGCCCAGCGCGGATCAGTCCGGTCAGATTGTGTACGAGCTGGACGGCGAGTTGCACGTTTTCGATACCCGCAGCAACGGCGACCGGAAGCTCGACATCCTCGTCCCGGACGACGGGCTCGCGGCCCGGCCCACCCATCGCTCCGTGGCAAAGTTCATCGAGGACTTCGCGCTGAGCCCGGACGGCCAGCGCGCCCTCTTTGTGGCCCGCGGCGATGTCTTCACCGCTCCGGTCGAGCATGGACCGACCCGGAATCTCACCGCCAGCCCCGGTGCGCATGACCGGGGAGCGCGCTGGTCCCCGGACGGGAGGCAGGTCGCTTTCATCTCGGACATGTCCGGCGAAGACGAGCTGTACCTCGTCGATCAGGATGGGTCCGGACGTGCCGATCGGATCACGAAGAACGGCGACATGATGAAGAACCCGCCGCTCTGGTCGCCCGATGGCCGGCGGCTGGCGTACACGGACAAGGACGGGCGGCTCTGGGTGCTGGAGCTGGCCAGCCGCAGTCTCACCGAGATCGCGCGGGATTCGAGTGGGCAGGTAGGCGATCAGGCCTGGTCTCCGGACGGGCGCTGGCTGGCCTTCAGCCAGTCGCACGCCACGGGCTTTCGCTCGCTCTACATCTGGGGAGTCGGTGACAAGGCGCCGCACGCCGTGACCGATCCGCTGGAGAACGCCTTCGAGCCGACCTTCGACCCGGACGGGAATTACCTGTACTTCCTGAGCAACCACTCGTACGCGCCGGCGATCAGCTCCATGGAATGGGACTACGCCACCGACCGGATGACGGGGATCTTCGCGCTCGCGCTCCGCAAGGACGTGCCCGCTCCCTTCCCGCCGCAGAGCGACGAGGTCCGCGTGGACACTGGAGGTGTCGCTCGCCCTGGCAAGCCTGCGGCCGACTCGTCGGCGCGTCCGGCCATTCCCGCCAAGCCGGTGGCCATCGACTTCGATGGTCTGGCCTCGCGGGTCGCCCCGGTGCCCGTGCCCGCGGACGATTACCGCGGGCTCATCGCCCTCAAGGGGGCTCTCCTTTATGAGCGGACGTCGGCATTCGTCTACGGTCGGGAACCGGACCGCAAGTCCGCGCTGGTCCTGTTCAGCCTGAAGGACCGGAAGACCACCTCCCTCGCGGAGGACATCCGGGGATTCGCCGTCTCCGCGAACGGGTTGAAGGTCCTCGCGCGGCAGGGCGCCGACTACAACCTCTACGACGTGAGCCCCAAGGGCGCGGAGAGCAAGAAGACCGTACCGGTGGCGGGCCTGCAGGCGGACATCGTGCCGAAGGAGGAGTGGGCGGAGATCTTCGACGAGGTGTGGCGCCGGTTCCGCGACTTCTTCTACGTGCCCAACATGAACGGGTACGACTGGCGCGCGATCCGGGAGCGCTACCGGCCGCTCCTCCAGTACGTCGGGCATCGCACCGATCTCGACTACGTCCTGAGCGAGATGATCGCCGAGCTGAGCAACTCGCACACCTACATCAGTGGCGGCGATTACGACATTCCCGATCGTCCGCCGGTGGCGCTGCCCGGGGCGTGGTTCGCGCTGGACAGCGCCTCGGGGCGCTATCGGATCAGCCGGATCCTCGCCGGAGACAACGCCGAGGATACGTATCGGGCTCCCCTCACCGCCATCGGCGTGGAGGCCCGCGTCGGCGACTACGTGCTGGCGATAGACGGCGAGGACCTCAAGGCGCCGGATAACCCGTATCGACTGCTCCGCTACAAGGCCGACCGCCCCGTCACTCTCACCCTCAACGGCCGGCCCTCGGACGATGGCGCGCGCCGGGTGACCTACCAGCCGATTACCAGCGAAGCCAACCTGGTGTACCTCGACTGGGTCTCGCGGAACCGCCACATCGTCGATTCACTGAGCCACGGCCGCGTGGGCTACCTGCAGCTCCCCGACATGGGAGCCGCGGGGCTGAGCGAATTCATCAAGTGGTACTACCCGCAGGTCCGCAAGGAAGGGCTGGTCGTCGACGTCCGGGCCAACGGTGGCGGGAACGTCTCCTCGATGCTCATCGAGCGTCTTTCGCGCACTCTCCTCGCGACCGGCTTCTCCCGCAACAGCGAATACACCTCCACCTATCCGCGGGCGCCCGTGTTCTACGGCTCACTGGTGGCCCTGCTCAACGAGACCAGCGCGTCGGACGGAGACATCTTCCCGGCCATGTTCCGACAGGCCGGCCTGGGCCCGCTCATCGGCAAGCGATCATGGGGCGGCGTGATCGGCATTACCAGTCACGGCCCGCTGATCGACGGGGGCAGCGTGAACGTTCCCGAATTCGGCTTCGCCGACACTGCTGGCAGATGGATCATCGAGGGGCATGGCGTGGACCCGGATATCGTCGTCGACAACGATCCACGCTCGGTCATCGCGGGTCACGACCCGCAGCTCGAACGCGGTGTCGCGGAGGTCATGCGGCTCATCGCGGAGCATCCCCGCCGGCTGCCGACGCGTCCGGCCCCGCCGGACAAGGCTCCTCGGCGGTAGGCCTCAGTTGGACTCTCTGGCGGTCCCCAGCTGCACCATGCGTCCGGTGAACAGGGGGTGGTGCGTGATCGGCAGCCAGCGGGCGCCGGTCACGTGGTAGATTTCCCAGTCCGCGGTGATACCGCCGCTCTGAATAATCGCGGCAAACTCTTCAACGGTGCTGAAGTTGTACTCGTTCCTGTCGGCGTTTCGAACCTTGATCTGGGACACGGACCAAAACCTCAGGGCTCGGGGCGGCTCCAGGAATCAGCAACTCCCGGACCGGCCCGGCTAAGCGGTTGCCGTCGAAGATCTTCAATATGAGTGGCGGCGTCGACTCGCCACCCGGGCCCGGGCACCTTGCACCGGGTTGGCTTGCCGCTCCGAGTGGGAGTCACCGCGGCTCACGGGGAGGCGACGTGGCCGGGGTGTGGCCTGGATCACGAGGATTTGAGCCTGCCGGAATGCTGAGGTCCACGCTCCCGCATGGCTGACCGGTCCACGCGCCGCCTCTCGCCACGGCGCCGCCGGCTGCTTCGCCGCGTCGTTGCCATCCTGGCGTCATGGCTCGGCGTCCCCTGGCTCGTGGTGAGCGCGTTCCTCGCCGCAGTCGTGCCCGGCGGCTGGCTCACCCTCCTCGGCCTCTTGGGCGCCGTTCTGGTCGCCGTCGGCGTTCGAGTGGGCGGGTTCTTCGGTAAGGCCTACGCGGGCCGGGCACTCCGAACCCTGCTGTTCATCCCTCTCTATTATGTGATCCTGTTCCTACCCCTGCTGGCCATCGCGGCGCTGCTGGGCGCGCTCGTCGGCTGGCCGCTTGGGCTGCCGCTCGAAGGAGGGCGCGCGGCGATCGAAGTGACCGCGGCCCTGCTGGCGCTGCTTGCCATCGCGGGGTACTGGGGGGCCAGTCGCCTGGTGGTGCGGGAGGTCGAAGTGCGGCACCCGAAGGTGCCGGCGGCGTTCGATGGCCTCCGGATCGTGCAGCTCTCCGATCTGCATGTCGGCCCGCAGACCGGGCGCGCCTTTCTGGCCCGCATCCGGCGCGAGGTGGAGCGGGTGCGTCCCGATCTCATCGCCTTCACCGGCGACATGGTCGATGACTATCCCGACGACGCCGCGCGGTTCGTCGCCGAGTTCGGGTCGCTCTCCGCCCCACTCGGCTCGTTCGCCGTGGCGGGCAATCACGATGTCTATGCCGGCTGGAACGATGTGGCGGCGACCATCCGCGCCGCCGGCGTCGAGGTGCTCGAGAACCGGGGCGTCGTCTTGCGGCGAGGAGAATCGGCCATCTGGATCGGCGGCACGGGCGACCCCGCCGCGATTCAGATGGGATCGAACCCGGAGGTGTCGCCCGCGATACCCGACCTCGACCGCACCATGGCGGACGCTCCCGCCGACGCGTTCCGACTGGTTCTCGCCCACAACCCGGCGCTCTGGGAAGGACTGGTGGCGCGGGGCGCCGACCTCACGCTCTCCGGCCACACCCACCACGGCCAGCTCTCGGTGCCGTCTCTCCAGTGGTGCCTGGCCTCGCCGTTTCTCAAGTACGCCATGGGCCGGCACGCCCTGGGGGCGGCGATACTCTACATCAGCCCCGGCACCAACTATTGGGGGATTCCCTTTCGGCTCGGCGCGTGGCCCGAGGTGACGGTGGTGAGGCTCTCAGCCGTCAGCCGTTAGCCGTTAGCCATCAGCGAAGCCTAGCCCCCCTGTACGCTGGACGCTGTACGCTGGACGCTGTACGCTTCCCCCGCTCACCGCTCACCGCTCACCGCTCACCGCTCACTTCTCACTTCCCCCCTCTCCCCCGTTCCAACCCGAACCCGGCCCGGCCCCGTTCTTGCCACGTGAGAAAGGGGGGATAGAATCCATGAAGACAGGTTCCCGGCCCCCAAGGGGGTGGCCTGTCGGGTTGAATGGTGACGTCAAGGAGCTGCGCAATGCCTCAAAACCGCGTCTCCCGCCTTGCGAGGCTCGGGTTGCTCGCCGTCTTCGTGTCGGTCCCTGCCATCCTGTGGGGTCAGAGCACCTCCTCTGCCCCGCAGGCCTCGACCAGCCAGCCGGAACCTCCGCCAGAGGCCGTCGCCGCGTTCCGACGGGTGTTGGCCACGCGCTACGTGACCCAGGTCAGCGCGGAGAGCCTGGCGCGCGCCCGGACGATGGACGACCTCCTGGCTCTGGTACGAACCGACCCGTTTACGGACGTCTATTCGCCCACTGAGTGGCAGCATCTCACCGTGTCACTGGGGGAGGCGTTTGGTGGGATCGGCGCCATCCTGGGGAGCATTCGGGACACGGTGGTTCTGGGTGACCTGCTGCCGGACGGGCCCGCGGCGGCGTCCGGGTTGCATTCGCGTGACCGTCTCCTGGCCATCGACGACAGCATGGTTCTGGGCTGGACGGTGGAACATGTAGTGAGCCGGATCCGCGGTCGTCCCGGAACCCCCGTGACCCTGCGGGTGCTGCGCGGCAGCGATACCGTCCCTCCCATTCACCTGGTGCGCGCCAGCGTACAGGCGCCGAGCGTTCCCGCGGCGAGCCTCAACACGCAGGGCGTTGGCGTGGTCACGATCAGCCAGTTCGGTCCCGGGCTCACCGCGGATCTCGCCTCGACCATCGACGGCATGCTCGCGCACGGTCTCAAGCGGCTGGTGCTCGATCTCCGCGGCAATCCCGGTGGGCTCCTCGACGAGGCGATTGGCGTGGCCAATCTATTTCTGCCGCAGGGAAGTCTGCTGGTGGAGACCCGCTACCGTGGGGAGGCGCCCGATCGCCATTTGGCGGAAGAGGCCCCGCGCTACCCAACGCTTCCCCTCGCGGTCCTGGTCGGGCCCGAGTCCGCCTCGGCCTCGGAGATCCTCGCCGGAGCCTTACAGGACGCGCGTCGCGCCGTGATCGTGGGACGGCAGACCTATGGCAAGGGGCTGGTGCAGACTACGGCGCCGCTCGGCGGCGGGTGGATGGCGAAGTTCACGGTTGGGCGTTGGTACACGCCCGCCGGCCGGCTGATCGACCGCGGAGTGCACGCCAGCGCGGACAGCACCAAGCCCTTCGATCCCGAGGCGCCCCATTCCGGCGGCATCGAGCCGGAAGTGGTCCTCCCCGACTCGGTGCAGGACGCGGCCCGGCAGGCGCTCAAGCTGCTGGATACCTTTGGCTCGTCGGTCTACCTCGCGCTGGATGATGAGGTCGGGCATTTCCTGGCGACGCACCCCAATCTCACCGCGTCGAGCGATCCCTTTCACGGGAGCGGGGACCGGATTCTTGTCGCCTCCGGCATCGACAGCCTCGACGCCAACTCCCGCGCCATTATCGTTCCGTGGCTCGATGCGGAGGTGACGCGGCGCGCGATCGAGGCCCGGTTCGGCTACGGAGCGGCGCTCATCTGGCAGGATGGTCGCGATCCCCAGGTCGCGGCGGCCGTCGCGCTGCTGACGGATCGGGGTCAGGGCAGCTACACCACGAGTCAGCGGTAGGCGGAGTCACTTCCGCTTCCGCTGAACCAGCTCCCGATACACCCGAAGGTGGCGAAACGCCTCCTGATCCTGGCCTGTCCTCTCCAGCAGCCGGGACAGGTTGTAATGCGCGTCCGCCAGTCGGTCGTCGATCGCGATGGCCTGGCGGTAGGCGGCGATGGCTTCGGGCAGGTTCCGCTGGTCTTCCAGAACAGTGCCCAGGTTGAAGGCCGCGGTCGCGTGCCGGGGTGAAAGCCGCAGCGCATCCCGATAGTGACGGGCGGCTTCCTCGAGGCGGCCGGTCTCCTGAAGCAGCCGCCCCAGATTCACGTGCGCGTCCGGATCGTTGGGGTCGAGGGCCAGCGAGCGACGGTAGGCATCGAGCGCCTCGCTGGGCGCCGCGACCTCGAGGTCCAGCCCCAGCGCGAACCAGTCGGCGGCGTCGAGGGCATCGTCATTGGCGCGGGCATTCCGCGCATGACGCCGCGCCGTGGCGGCCGCCTTGGCCGCCAGCTCGCCCACGCGGAGATCCAGCAGCATCTGACCCGAGTCCGGCTGCCAGAGCCGGTTCTCGTCGGCGACCACCACCCGGTGTCCGTCCGCCTGGATGCGCAGGCCGCCGAGTTGGCGCCCGCGGGGCAGGTCCTTGGCCAGCGCGCGCAGCGCCCGGCGGATTCGGGACCCCGGCACCCGGGCGTCCTGCAGCGACTTCGCGGCGCGAAACAGGACCAGATCCTGAAAGGAGAACCGGTACCGATTGCCCGGGCCGCGCCCGGGCGTGAGAAAGCCCGCGCGCGCCCAGGCTCGCACCCGGGCGCGCGAGAGTCCCACCAGCCGCGCGACGTCTGCCGTGGAGTAGTTCTTCAGCCCGCTGCCTTCTTCCGCGCCTTAGTCTGTCGTGCCGGTGCCGCCGCCTTCTCGACTTTCCGGGCCGGGCGCTTGCCGGCTGGGGCATGGCCCGTCTTGGCGAGGCTCGCCTTGAGGGCCTCCATCAGGTCGATGATCTTGGTCTCGCCGGCCTCGGGCGCCTCGGCCACGATCTCCTCGCCATCCACCTTCCGCTGAATGGCGGCGAGCACCCGCTCCCGCACTGTGTCGTGGAACTCCTCGGGGCGGAACTCGTCCTTCGAGCCTTGTTCGATGAGCTGGACCGCGAGCTTGAGCTCCGCATCCTTGACCGGCGCCTGGGGCACCGGCACCTCGGTGGCCGGACGGATCTCGTCCTTGTAGTGCAGCTGCTCCATCACCAGCACCTCGCCCAGCGGCCGCACCAGCACCATGTTCTGCTTCCCGCGGGCCGCGTACTGGCCCAGCGCCGCTCGGCCCGTCTCCGTGAGCGCCTGGCACAGCAGCCGATAGGCCCGCTCACCGCCCTTGTCCGGCCCCAGATAGTAGGCCTTCTCGAGGTAGATCCGCTCCACGTCGCTGAGCGGCACGAACTCGGAGATCTCGATCGCGTTCTTCGCCTGCTCATCCAGCGCCTTGAGCTCCTCGGGACTGAACAGCACATACTGTCCCTTCGCGAACTCGTAACCCTTCGCGATGTCGTCCTTTTCGACCACCACGTTGTCCTTGGGGCAGATGTACTGCTGTTTGAGGCGCGTGCCGCAGCTCTTGTGGACCATGTTGAAGCTCACGCTGGCGGCCGATTCGCTGGAGCTGTAGAGATTCACGGGCACGGACACGAGCCCGAAGGAAATCGTGGCGGAACCGAGCGATCGAGCCGGCATGGCAGGTCCGAGGAAAATGGGGACCTCTACGATATTGCGCCCTCCGCGCCGACGCAAGAGATTACTTGAGGTCCGGTAGGTCAACCCTTTTCCAGACAATAGCTTGGCTAAGGCAAAGACCGCGACATCCGACCCCCTCGCCCGGTACCGGGAAAAGCGGACGCTGGAGCGCACCCCGGAGCCGGCCGGCTCCCGGGGCGGCGGGGTGCGCGGTACGCGGCTGTTCGTGGTCCACAAGCACGCCGCGCGGCACCTGCACTTCGACCTGCGTCTCGAGATGGACGGAGTGCTGCGCTCCTGGGCCGTCCCCAAAGGGCCCTCCTACGACACGGCCGACAAGCGGCTCGCCGTCCTGGTAGAAGACCACCCCATCGAGTACGGCGGTTTCGAGGGCCGCATTCCCGAAGGGAACTACGGTGCGGGAGGCGTCATCATCTGGGATCGCGGGCGCTGGACCCCCGTCGGCGATCCGGACGAGGGTCTCGCCAAGGGGAAGCTCCTGTTTCGCCTCGACGGGTTCAAGCTCCACGGCATGTGGACCCTGGTGAAGCTCAAGAAGGGCGAGAAGGAGTGGCTGCTCATCAAGGAAAGGGACGGTTTCGCAAGCCCGGGCGGACGCCCGGTGCCGGAGACCTCCGTCCTCTCCGGCCGCACCGTGGAGGATGTGAAGGACGGGACCGACCTCGAGGCCCGGCTGCTCAGTGAGTTCAAGCCGCGAGAAGCTCCCGCCCGGGCGGTGCGGGCCAAGGAGGTCGACCTCATGCTGGCCGAAACGGCCGAGCGGGCCTTCACCCGCGAAGGGTGGCTGTTCGAGCTCAAGCTCGATGGGTATCGGATCCTGGCGGAGAAGCAGGGCCGGGACGTGATGCTCCGCGCCCGTGCCGGCGGAGACATGGCCGCGGCCTTTCCCGAGATCACGGCGTCCCTCGCCGCGCTTCCCTACTCGTCGGTGCTGCTCGACGGTGAGCTGGTGGTGCTCGATGAGGGCGGACGGCCCAGCTTCGGACGGCTGCAGGAGCGGGCCCGGCTGCGCCGTCCGGCCGACATCGCCCGCGCCACGATCGAATTGCCCGCCACCTACTTCGCCTTCGACCTGCTGGCCGTGGCGGGACGGGATCTCCGGGGCCTCCCACTATCGCGGCGCAAGGAATTCCTGACCCAGGTCGCTCCGGCCGCCGGCCCGCTCCGCTCGCTGGACCACGTGGAAACGGAGGGCGAGCGGTTCTACGAGCAGATCGAGCGCATGGGGCTCGAAGGACTGGTCGCCAAGCGCGCGGACGCGCCCTACCGCGGTGGACGGTCGCCGTCCTGGCTCAAGCTCCGGGCGGCCCGCACCGAGGATCTGATCGTGATCGGCTTCACCCCTCCCCAGGGCAGCCGGACCGGGCTAGGCGCGCTGCAGCTTGCGCACTACGTGGGCGACGAACTGCGCTACGCCGGACGGGTCGGAACCGGCTTCTCCGACAGCGACCTCCGGGCCCTTCGGGCGGAGCTGGAACCCGATATCCGCGCGACGCCGCCGGCCACCGGTGTTCCCAAGACACCCAAGGGGTCCACCTGGGTCGAGCCGCGGCGGGTGTGCGAGGTCCGCTTCACCGAATGGACCAAGGATGGCCTCCTGCGGCAGCCCGTCTTCGTTCGCTGGCGCGATGACAAGACCGCGGAGATGTGCCGCTCCGCCGCGGTCCGGGCCGCGCCGCCCGATCCGCCCGCCGACCCCCCCGCCCGCGCCAAGCGGCCGGCAGCGGCGCCGGCCGCCGCCCCGGCCCCGCATTCCGGCCCGCTCTTTACCAACCTCACCAAGGTGTTCTGGCCGGCTGAAGGCTACACCAAGGGCGATCTCATCAATTACTACCGGGAGGTCTCGCACTGGATGCTCCCGTACCTCAAGGACCGGCCCGTCGTCCTGACCCGCTTTCCAGACGGCATCGAGGGGAAGTCGTTCTATCAGAAGGACGCGCCCGAGTCCACTCCGGAGTGGGTGCGCACCGAGCCCGTCTGGAGCGAGGACGCCGGACGGGAGATCCGCTACCTGGTCTGCGACGATCTGGACACCCTGCTCTTCATTGCCAACCTCGGCTCTATCCCGCTTCATCTCTGGGGCAGCCGGGTCGGCGCGCTGGAGAAGCCGGACTGGTGCGTGATCGACCTCGATCCGAAGGGGGCGCCGTTCGCCAACGTGGTCACCATCGCCCGTCGACTGCACGAGATCTGCGATACTGTCAAGCTGCCGGCCTTCGTGAAGACCACCGGAAAGAGCGGGCTCCACATCATGATCCCGCTCGGCGGACAGTGTACCTGGGACCAGTGCCGCACCATCGGCGAGCTGCTCGCCCGAATGGTGCTCCGCACCCTCGGAAAGATCGCGACGATCACGCGGACCATCGATCGGCGCCATGGCAAGGTCTACCTCGACTACCTGCAGAATCGCCGCGGCCAGCTCATCGCCGCGCCCTTCTGCGTGCGGCCCGAGCCCGGAGCGCCCGTCTCGATGCCGCTCAAGTGGGAGGAGGTGAACGCACGGCTGGATCCGAAGAAGTTCACCATGGCCAACGCCGTCACTCGCATGAAGCGTCTCGGCAAGGACCCGGTGGCGCCGGTGCTCCACCTGGCGCCGGACCTGGCGGGAGCCATCTCCGCGCTGGCCTGACACCGCCGCTTCGCACGTTCCGTTCGACGCCGAGCCGGAGCGGTCGCGGATCATCCGGTCTTCCCGTTTCTTTCATGCCAGCGACCCTACCTTGCCTCAACGCTTGTGAGGAGACTTCGATGACCGACGACGTCCACCGGGAGCGGCACGCCGTGACCGGGGAGAAGCTGCTCCAGACAGTGAAGCAGCTGGTGCACGAGGGCAACGTGAGGCGCCTCATCATCAAGGACGCCGAGGAGCGGACCATCATCGAGGTTCCACTCACGGTGGGCGTGGTGGGCGCCATCCTCCTTCCGGTCTGGGCGGCGATCGGTGCCATCGCGGCCCTGGCCGCGAACCTGACCATCGAGGTGGACCGCGCTCCCACATCGGCCCCGGACCAGAGCGCCGGCGGAAAGGCGTAGCCGCGCATGTCCCGCGTTCTCATCGTCTACGGCACCTCCTACGGGCAGACCGCCAAGGTGGTCCGTCGGCTGTCGGACCGGCTGGAGGCTGGTGGGCACCTGGTCACCATGTACAAGGGTGACGAGCTCCCCGCGCTCCAAGGCCTCGCGGCGTTCGATGGTGTAGTCGTTGCCGGCTCGGTTCTCTTCGGTCGTTACCAGCGCTACCTGCTGCGCTTCGTGCGAAGGCACCTCGATGCTCTCCGCCGTCTGCCGTCGGCCTTCGTCTCGATCTGCGGCGCCGCGGGGCACCCGGAGAGCCGGGCCCAGGCGGAGTCGTACATCTCCCGCTTCGAGGCCGCCACGGGATGGCGGCCCCGGCTGTCGCGGTCCTTTGCCGGTGCCATCGCCTACACCCGCTACGGCCCCATCACCCGCTGGATGATGAAGCGGATCAGCCGCCGCAACGGTCGCTCCACCGACACCAGCCGCGACTGGGAGCTCACCGATTGGGGCGCGGTGGACGGCTTTGCCTCCGAGTTCTCCAACCTGCTCGGCTCCACAGCCGGAACCGGCGCGCCCTGATCCGGCTGGATCCTCGCGGGTAGCGTCTGCTCTCTCCTGCCGGTACGTTCTCGCCAGTTTCGCGTCCGAGAGCCTACCCGTCGAGCGGCCCGCCGCTCGGGAAATCCCTGGAGCATCCGAATGCCGCCCGCCCTGGCTCTGCTTCTGCTGCCGCTTTCCGCCCCCGCCCAGCCGGCGCGCGATACCGGCCAGGTCACCGTCCTCTTGCCGGACGCGGTCTGGGACGGCATCGCTGACGCGCCGGCGCGCTCCTGGATTGTCGTGGTGCGGGGGGACCGGATCGTGGCCGTCGGTCCCCCGGACCGGGTATCGGTGCCGCCCGGCTCCAGTCAGCTCGCGCTTCCCGGCACCACGCTGATTCCGGGGCTCATCGAGGGCCACGGACACATGTTCCTGCACCCCTACAACGAGACCCTCTGGGACGATCAGGTGCTCAAGGAGCCCCTCGGCTATCGCATGGCAGAGGCGGTAGCCCACGCCCGGGCCACGCTCGAGGCGGGTATCACGACGGAGCGGGACCTGGGAACGGAAGGCGCCTTCGACTACGACGTGCAGCTCAAGCACGCCATCGAGCGGGGCATCGTGCCCGGGCCGCGCATGATCGTCGTCACCCGGGCCATCGTCGCCACGGGAAGCTACGGGCCGCGGCGCATGGATTACTCCTTCGAGCCCCTGCAGGGCGGGGAGGAAGCGAGCGGCGTGGACGAGATCGTGCGCGTGGTGCGGAGCCAGGTGAGCCACGGCGCGGACTGGATCAAGGTCTACGCCGACTATCGCTGGGGCCCACACGGCGAGGCCCTGGCGACATTCACCGAAGAGGAGCTGCAGGCGCTGGTCCGCGCCGCAAAGGACGCCGGGCGCCCGGTGGCGGCGCACGCCACGACAGCGGAAGGGATGCGTCGCGCCATCCTCGCCGGAGTCGAGACCATCGAGCACGGCAACGACGGCACGCCCGAGCTGTTCCGCATGATGCACCAGCGCGGCATCGCGCTCTGTCCCACCATCGCGGCTTCGGAAGCCTACGCCACCTATTTCGATGGCTGGGTAAAAGGGCAGTCGCCGCCGCCCCCGGCGCTGGTTGCGCGGCGGGCCAGCTTCAAGGCGGCCCTCGATGCTGGTGTGACCATCTGTTTCGGCGGCGACGTCGGGGTGTTCCCCCACGGAGAGAACGTTCGTGAGCTGGAAGACATGGTGGAGTACGGCATGACGCCGCTCGCGGCGCTCAAGTCGGCCACCAGCGTCAACGCCAGGATCTTTCACCTGGACGATCGACTGGGCCGCATCGCGCCGGGCTACCTCGCCGATCTGGTCGCCGTGGACGGTGATCCGACCAGGGACGTGAGTGCGCTTCGCCGGGTCCGGATGGTCATGAAGGGCGGCGTGCGGGCCCGCTGAGTCAGGCTGTGTTGCCTGGGCTGGCGGCACCGTCTCCCGGGGTGAAGCGATCCTCACCTCACACGCCCTGTGTCACGGTCGACCGTCGAACCCTCTCTGGTGTCCGCGCCAGGCGCCTCAGGCCGGGGCGCCGGACTCCGCCCCTGGCACTGGCAGCCGCGCCTTTCGTCCGAGGGCAGGCACCTCCCCGTCTTTCTGCAGATCGCGCGGTCGATCATCGGCGATATCCGCGACGGAAGGCTCAAGCCCGGGGACCCGCTCCCCGGCAGCCGGACCCTCGCGCATTCCCTGGGTGTCCACCGCAACACCGTGCTCGCGGGCTACCGGGAGCTCGCGGCGGAAGGCTGGGTCCGGACCGAGCTCGCGGGCGGGACCTTCGTGGCCGAAGTGCTGCCTCGTCGCGAACCGCCCGGACGTCGCCGGCCAGCCTCCTTTCCTCGTGGTCCGGGGTACGCAGTAGCGTCGCCGGCGCCCTACGAGCCCGTCCTCTCCTTCCCGCCTGGCACCCTGGTCCTCGCCAAAGGTACCCCCGATGTGCGGCTCCTTCCCACGGTCGAGCTGGCGCGTGCCTATCGACGCGCGGTCCTCCGCCATGGGAGGGAGTTGCTGGCCTACGGCGACCCGCGCGGCCACCCGCGCCTCAGGGCCGCACTCGCCTCGATGCTCTCCAGCGCTCGCGGCATCACCGTCTCGCCTGATTGCGTCTTCGTCGCGCGGGGGAGCCAGATGGGGCTCACCCTGCTGGCCCGCGCGCTGCTCGAGCCCGGGGATGGCGTCGCGGTCGAGGCGCTGGGCCACCCCAATGTGTGGAGCGCGTTGCGCCTCGCGGGCGGTCGGCTCCTACCGGTCGCGATGGACGACGGCGGCCTCAGCGTCGACGCGCTCGAGGCCCTGGCCGATCGGGAGGCGATACGAGCGGTCTACGTCACGCCCCACCACCAGTTCCCGACGACGACCGTCATGCCGGCCCACCGGCGCCAGGCCTTGATCGATTTCGCCGTCCGGAGGCGGATCGCGATCATCGAGGACGATTATGACCACGAGTTCCACTACAGCGGCCGTCCGGTGCTACCGCTTGCCAGCCACGACCCGGAGGGAGTCGTGCTCTACGTGGGGACCCTGTCGAAGATTCTCGCGCCGGGCCTCCGCATCGGATTCGTGGTCGCGCCGCCAGCGGTGATCGAGCGCATGCTGAGTCTCCGGGTGGCGACCGACATCCAGGGTGACCTCGCGGTCGAATGCGCCGTGGCCGCGCTGTTCGAGAGCGGCGAGCTGGGCCGCCATGTGCGGCGCATGCGGAGAGCGTATCATGCGCGTCGCGACGCCCTCGTCGAAGCGCTGGCCCGCGAGCTGCCCGGTGCGCTGAGCTTCAACGTGCCATCTGGTGGGATGGCCCTCTGGGCGGCGGTCGCGCCAGGCCTGGATGTCGAGGCGTGGGCCAGGGCCGCCGGCTCCCTCGGCGTGGGGTTCCGGGGTGCCCGGCTCTACGGACTCGACGGCGGTTACCTCCCCTTCACTCGACTGGGCTTCACCGGGCACGACGAGCAGGAGCTCGCCGAGGCGGCGCGGCGGATGGCCACCGCGCTCGCCCAGACACGCTGAGGCCCTTACCGTCCATCCGACCGGACGATTGTCAGCGACCACGTCACCGCAGTGTGGACCCCCTGCACATCGGCTGCCGTGAAGGTCAGGCTGTGCTGTCCCCGATCGAGCGGCTTCACCATGATGAAGTATCCGTCGGATACCGCGGGCTGGAGCCTGCCGGTAATGCAGGGGTCGATCAGCGTCTGCAGCGTGGCGCTGCCACGGTAGTAGAAGAGCGGCGAGGTGTACCGGTAGGAGAAGAGATTCGGAACGTTCGTTCCGTCGACGGTGAGGCTGAGGCTGTCCACGCCGTCCACGATCTGTCTGGCCCCCTCGGTGAGGAAGTCGCTCAGCGACTGGCCGGGTGCGGGGTGGAAGGTCGTGTCGGGGCAGGGGAAGTCGTTGAGAACGCCCGACAGGTTGATCAGGAAGCTGTGCCCTTCCGGCGCCCGGCAGCTCCGGGTTCCCGAGCCGGTCGAGAGATCGGCGATGTACCAGACCTCTCCGCGTTGGCCCGCGCCGCAGTCGGCTCCGGTGGGATCGAGCATCGGGTTGTGGCTGGCGGGCACGCCCAGCACCCACTGCCACCAGCGCTCCGACCACTGCACCATGCTGCTCCCGTAAGGCCGCGCATCGGGAGCAAAGACCACAGAGCGGGCGCTCTCCATGGAGGCGAGCGGAGGTGTGGGCGCCGGGCTCGCGCCCTCCGCCGTGGGAGACTCGTTGCAGGCCAGCAGCAGGGCTGCCGCCAGGAGGGCACTGCTCGCGAGGAGAGGGCGCATGTTGGCTCCGGAAAGAGGCTCGGAGACAACATGGGTCCGCCCCGATCGAGCGGGAGATCCAGTTTTGTGGAAGCCGCCTAGACCACCCCGGAGCCCGCGGCAGCCGCCGGGCGCCGCGTGAGGCTCGAGGCGATGGCGACGCCGGCCACGATGATGTTGGCCACGATCACCGGAAGGGCGTGGAGCATCACGCCATACGCCACCCAGAGCAGGGCGGCGATTCCCTGAACCCGCCGGAGCCGCTTCGGGTCCCTCCAGAAGTACGAGGAGACGAACGCCGCCGTGGCCAGCCACCCGATCGCATCGGTCATGTCGCGTTCCTTCAGGCCACGGCCTGGGCCGGCGGGAGCTCGATGCCGCGGATGGTGAGCGAATCGGTTCGGATCTTCTCCCATTCCTGCAGCAGGAAGCCGTGGGACTCGAAGAAGGTGCGGATCCGGGTGGCGTCCCATCCGAGAATCTCCTCCAGGATCGGCACCAGCACGCTGAGGCAATCGTCGCTCAGAATGGTCCGACGCGCGATCGACGAGAGATACCGATTCTCCGACACGGCGATCGTCAGGCCCTCGAGCCGGTTCACGTGCAGCATCACGTGAACGTCGGAGCTGCCGTCGCCCACGTACACCACATGGTCGCGGCCGATGGGCACGCGGGCCCGGAGCTCCTCGAGGACCGCCACCTTGCCGTATCCGGCCGGAACCCGGACGATGCTCTGGATCTCCCCGGTCACATCATCGTACCGGAACTGGGTGCCGTAGATCCGTTCCTCCGGAACGATCCCTTCCAGCGCCGATCGGACGACCTCCTCCGGCGCCGCGGAGATGACGTAGAAGTCGAAGCGGTGCCCGGCGATGTCCTCGAGCAGCCGGGACAGGAGCCGGAGATTCTGCTTGAGCCGGATCCGCCTTCCCACCGCGACCAGATCCTCCCGCCGGACTCGGCGGTACTCCGGATCGTGCAACAGGAGATACGACAGCTCCGCGCCCTGCTGCACGAGATGGATGTTCGCGAGGCCCGCGATCCGCTCGCGGAAGCCTCCGATGCCCAGCATCTCGCTCAGGATCAGGCCGGAGTCATTGAAGCTCAGGGTGTGGTCGAAATCACTCGCCAGCAAGTAGTGCTTCATACGCCTTTCCTATCAGGTGATAGTTCCGGAGCGCCATCGCGCGACACTCCTCCTTCAACAGCGGAGCGCGTTCCCGGATCGGGAACGCGACGCACCGCGCTCCGCACCTGTAGGACGCTAACCGGTTCGCATCTGTTCCACTATGACGAACGACCCGAATGCGCTCTAACATTTCTGTCGGCCACAAGAGAGACTGCGACACAATTGTTGCAGGCGAGAACTGCCGATCTCAGGTCCGCGTCCGCGGCAGGGTTACCCCGCGGCTAGTGCGGGAGGGAGTGACGATGCGGCTCTGGGAGGCTTATTCGGGCGTCCACGTCGGGTGGCCGGTGAAGAGGCCATTGACGATCCCGATGCGGTAGGCGATGAACAGGCCGAACCCGAGGCTGAGGACGCCGGAGGCCATGCGCAGCGCCTGGTTGAGACGAGCGGAATGCGACTGCGTGTAGGCGAAGGGCAGCCCGATCGCCGCGGTGATCAGCATCATCCCGACCACCGTGCCCAGCCCGAAGATCAAGAGGTACAGCACCGACCAGCGCGGGTCGTGGATGGTGGTGAGAACCAGCAGGGCGACGGCCGCCGACCCTGCCAAGCCGTGCACCAGTCCGACCAGCAGCGGCCGGAGCACGTGGTACGCGCCGAGGCTTCCGAGGTGACGGTCGAGCCAGTTGACGGGCGTCTCGTCCGGATCGTGGGGGTGCGCGTCGGGTTGGTGCGCGTGGACATGGGTATGGATGAAGTCGCCATGCGCGTGCGCGTGGGAATGCACCGTGGCGTTGGCGGGCGATCCGAACCGGTCCGACACGAGCTGCAGAAATCCGGTCAGGTTCATGATGCCGAGCAGGATGAGCATGAGCCCCACGGAGAGTTCCATCGACAGGCCGATCCGCGGTGGAATCACCCAGCTGAACAGGATGATGCCGCTCCCGACAACGAGAATCGTCACCGTGTGCCCGAGCCCCCAGATCGCCCCTATCGCCGCGGCCCGGCCGAGGGACCGCTGGCGGGCCACGATGGTGGTGACCGCGATGACGTGGTCGGGGTCGGTCGCGTGCCGCATGCCCAGAAAGAGCCCGAGCAGCGCGATCGGCAGGAACTCGCTCACGGCGCCGCTCTGCTCGCCGAAGCCGTCGAGTCGCTTCCGACCGGTTTGACGATCACATAGTAGTTGGGGTCCACGCGGAAGGTGGACGGATCGCGGAGCGTGAGGGGGGCCGCCTGCCAGCTGGCCGCGGGGCGAATGACACTGTACCCCGAATCGGCCAGCGTGACGCGGACGGGGAGATCGAAACCGGGCACCGTCTCCGTCCACCGGTACCAGAGGCGCGGCCCGTCGATGCGGTACTCCAGTGTCGGGATCCAGGTTGTCGTCAGGTACTGCTGGAAGACGCGGCTCAGGTCGATCCCGGCCTGCCGGCTGATGTAGTCCTCCACCTGCCGGCCCGTCACGATCTCGTGGCGGTAGGTGGCGTTGAGCCCGCGCAGGATGCCGCGCCACCGATCGTCGTCGTTGATCACCTGGCGGATGGTGTGCAGCATGTTGGCGCCCTTCGGGTACATGTCGCCGGACCCTTCCCGGTTGAGTCCGTAGGCGGGAATGATGGGGGCATTGTTCCGGACCAGCTTGCGCGTACCCATGAGGTAGGTCGCCCCCGCCTCCTTGCCCCGCAGGCACTCGACGTAGAGTCCCTCCGCGTAGCTGGCGAAGCTCTCGTGGACCCACATGTCGGCCAGGTCCGCCGATGTCAGGCTGTTGCCGAACCACTCATGGGCGCTCTCGTGCACGATGATGAAGTCCCAGTCCAGCCCCTGGCCCGTTCCCGAGAGGTCGCGCCCGAGGTAGCCGTCCAGAAAGTGGTTGCCGTACGCGATGCCGCTCTGGTGCTCCATGCCGAGGTGCGGCGTCTCCACCAGTTGGTACCCGTCCGCGTACCAGGGATACGGGCCGAACCAGTTCTCGAAGCAGGCCAGCATGGACTTGACCTGCGGGAACTGCCGGCGCGCCGCCTCCAGGTGGTAGGCGAGCGGCCAGAAGTTGAGTGAGAGATCACCGCCCAAGCCGTGGTAGGTGTCGGAGTAGTGCGCGTAGTCGCCGGCGTTCACCGCCACGTCGTAGTTGTTGATGGGCTCGGTCACGAACCACTCGTAGGTGGTCGTGCCGTCGCCGTTCGGGGTCACCGACCGCAGCCGGCCGTTCGAGACATCCTTGATGGAGTCCGGGACGGTGATGGCGATCCGCTGGCTGTCGGGCTCGTCCGCCTGGGTGTCCTTGTTGGGCCACCACACGCTCGCGCCCAGGCCCTGGCAGGCCGTGGCGATCCAGGTGTGTCCCAGGCTGTCCGTGGCCCACACGAACCCCCCATCCCACGGCGCCCGCTTGGCCACGCGGGGCCGGCCGCCGTAGTAGACCGAGAGCATCCTCACCTGGCCCGGAACCTGGGCTGTCGCCAGGCGGACGATGAAGGCGTTCCCGTCGCGGCGGGCCTCCAGTCGCTGGCCATCCTGGACGAAGCTGTCCACGACCAGCGGCTCCTGCAGGTCGATCTGGATGGCGGTGTCGGGCTTGAGGACGCGGTAGCTGATCCGGTTGACGCCGGCGATCGTGCTGTCTGCCGGATTGACGCGGACATGCAGGTCGTAGAACGCCACGTCCCACCAGGCGCGCTCCGGCGTGATCGAGCCCCGCAAGCTGTCGGCGTGCAGCACCGCCGCGGAGTCCTGGGCCCACCCCGTGGAGAGGGGAAGGAGGGCCAGGCTCAGGAGGGCAAAGGAAAGGCGCATGCGGGCATGCTCCGGCATGGGGTTCGACGCCGAAGCTAGCGGCGCCCGGTGGCGGGGCAACCCCCGCTCGGAATGGGTCAGGCGGTCGCCGCGGGCCGGATACGCGCGGTGCCCCTGGCCACGTTCACCCCGAGAAGCAGCGAGCCCCCCACCACGAAGAACCCTACGATGGCAAGGATGGCCCCGCGGCTCGAGCCAGTCAGATGCAGCACCAGCGAGAACACCAGCGGGCCGAAGATCCCCGCGAACTTCTCGAACACCGAGAACAGGCCGAAGAACTCTCCCGAGCGCTCGGGCGGGATCATCGACGCGAAGAGCGAGCGGGACAGCGCCTGCGTTCCACCCTGGACCAGCCCTACCAGCAGCGCCAGCACCACGAACTCCCCGGCGGTGCGCATCCGGTAAGCCTGGACGCTGATGGCGCCGTACACGCAGAGACCGAACAGAATGGCCGGCTTCGCCCCGGTCCAGCGCGCCAGCGCGCCGAACCCGAAGGCGCAGGGTATGCCGACGATCTGGACCATGAGGATGGCGCCGATCAAGGTCGATTGCGGGATCCCGAGCTCGGCGC
>Ga0335077_10000195_pt1 | contig 64176 bp, 49 predicted proteins | sample Lox_Sample_31_FD_207151 | JGI IMG/M metagenome (GOLD analysis project Ga0335077, IMG submission 207151) | Soil microbial communities from Loxahatchee National Wildlife Refuge, Florida, United States - Lox_Sample_3.1 | ecosystem: Environmental > Terrestrial > Soil > Wetlands | place: USA... | reverse complement strand
CTTCTTTCAGCTACAAAACCGGCAGAAATGCGTCCGTTTTAAGCTGGCGCTGACACCTTGATTAGAGGGCAAATATTTTTCAGTACCAAAAGTACACTCGTGGGTAGGTAATTTTCGCCTGACACTTCGGCGTTTGCTCAGTCCAAATCGTCGCCGTTCAGGCATTTGGATCTGAATCTGCTATGAAGCTGTAGGTGACCACATCGGTTCGGCGTTGCCATCCTCGATTGGACCAGTACTCATGTGCGGCCGCGTTTTCCGCAAACAACTTCGATGTGCGTTTTCTTTATTCCGCTCTGATGCAGTTTCTCAGTGCAGGTCGCCACGAGCCTGGACGCGATACCCCGGCGACGAAAATCGGGAGCCACGGCGAGATGATACAGATATCCGCGGCGACCGTCGTGTCCTGACATGACACAGCCCACAAGGCGATTGCCTGATCGCGCTACAAAGCTCAGGCCAGGATTGCGTGACAGATATCGCTCGATCGCTTCACACGAATCCGCAGGCCGCAACCTTGTTCCTGGGCGTCGAACGGAGCAGTGCGTAAACGGCGTCGTAACCCGCGATGGACATCTCCTCGATCAACACGTTGGCGTCGATGGTGTGCGTTGACATAGCCTCGCGTTTTCCGCGCTCAATGTCCCTGGAAATCAAACCGACCCGGCACGACGGTCAATGGCTTTTCAGGAGCCAAGAGCGGCCTTGCCGAGGCGTTCTGCGCGCCGGGGTGTGAGGCCTTCGCAACTGTATCTGCGTCGGCGGATCGCTGAGCCACAATCATGTTCGGGAACAATCCTCCCAGGACCACGAATAGAACACCAGCGGCCAGAGTCCAACGCTCGCGCGGCAGAGCATCCGCCATATGAGTGAAACCGGTCCGTCGCCGGCCCAGAAACAGCGTCGCAAAGAGACGGAAAATACTGAATGCGTTCATCGCAGTCGCGATTGGCAGCACGATGCCTGTAACCGGGTGGGACATCAGCGTTCCATGAATCAGAAGGTCCTGAGAACAGAAGCTCAGTGTACCCGGCAAGCCCACCAGCGCCAAACCGAATATGGCGAAACACACAGCGAGTCGCGGCGCATGCTCTGCCAGACCCAGATGTGTGCTAGCTGTCAGATTCTCACCGAAGCGGACCTCCAGCAGCCGTAAAATCGCGAAAAGCCCCATGGTTGAGACGGTCACCACAAACCAGTGCACCAGCGCGCCCGTGATTCCTTCAGAGGTCCAGCTCTCGAGTCCGGCCAGAATGCACGCCGACTGGCTAAGAGCAAGGAAGGCAAGAAGCCTGCGCGGCGAGTTTTCCGTGAGGGCGCGCACGGCCACATAGAGCGCGGTGGCCATCGCGAACCAGGATAGCAGCGGAAACAGAGTGCCCACGGTGTGCGGGAACAGAGGCACGATCAGCTTGGCAACCAGCAGCGCACCGAAGTGGCCGTTCAGCAGAAGAGCGGTTGGGATCGCCGGACTATCTTCGGCGGCGTCGGCCACCCAGGCGTGTGCGGGGAATATCCCTTTACGGAAGACGACTGCAGTCACCAAGAGGCCGAAGGCGGTCATTCCGCCGGGGCTGCCTCCCCTCAGGTTGTCCATCGAAAAAGTGTGGCCGCTTCCCGAGATGACCCCGATTGCGCTTGCAAGGGCGAGGCTCGAAACCGATAAGGCCGCTGCGGGACGCCACGAGCGCGCCCGAAACCCGCCCCTCACAAGGAAAGGGATGGTGGAGAGAATCCATGCTGCGAGGAAACCTAGCAGATTGCTGCTCGAATACGCGAACAGCGTGGCCCCAAGGAGAAAGAGGATGCCACCGATCGTTCGGGAGTCGCAGTCGCGCTTTGGCTGCACAAGCGTGGCTCCCATTGTGAGGCAGGAAAACAGGAGCATCAACGCCTCGTATAAAGATTCGCCCGCGGGAGCTGCGCGCAAAAGAAGCGCACTCGCGGCCGCCGAAACAAACGAGGCGGTAAAGCCGACGATGCGCGCGTGGCGTCGCCAGACAGTCAGCACGACTGCCGCAAACCAGGGGGCACCAGTCGTGATACCGATGATAACCAGCCTGTCAGGAACCCACGCAGTGTCCGCCATCATTCAACTCCTTGTTCGGCTGGGCTGCGCATCGAAAGCTTCGGTTTCATCCGTCGGGTCACCGTCTTGGATCGCCCGACGCTATCAAGTCTGGTGAGCAGTTTCGAGAGTGCGAGGAGCGGATGGATGAACCAGCGATCGAGAATTGTGTCGAGGTGTCCGCGATCGAGCGCCCACCGGTAGAGCCACACCCGCATCTTTTCCGGGAACAAGTCTTCCAGGTGGCTGCCCGTCGGTGAGATCTCACCTCCGATGGCGGAATGCATGCGGTGATAGTCGTGAAGCATGGACGGGGCGCGCAGGAACTGCAGGGTCCGAACCAGGGCGTGCCCCAGGATGTGCGCTGTCGCGATCCATCTCCAGCCGATTCCTATTTCAGCGAAGACCACTCCGACCTGAGTGAGCGACGCGAATGCGAGCGACGTTTTGGCGTCGGCGCTAGCGCGGCCCGCGATTGTGCCATAAATGGCTGTGGCCGAGCCAACCATGATCACGCAAGCTGAGGCGACACGCGTTTGGGCGAGTAGCGGCTGAACGCGGAGCAGAAGGTATGCCCCGGCGTGAATCGAGATCGCCCCATAGAAAATGGCGCTCGATGGTGTGGGACCCTCCATCGCGCGCGGGAGCCATCCCGAGAATGGGATCTGTGCAGCCTTTCCAGCAGCTGCGAGAAGCAGAAAGAGGCATACAACAGTCGACTGAGCTTCGGGGAGCTTGGGCAGGACTCCTGCAAAGGACGCCGTTCCGGCCCATTTATGCAGAGCGAACACGCCCAATAGCAATCCAATGTCGCAGGCTCGGTAAACAGCGAATACGCGAAGGCCGTTCTCCACTGGAGCCGGACGCTGATCGAAGAAGGCGATCAGAAGCACTGAAGTAATTCCGACGAGTTCCCACCCTCCAATGAGCAGATCGAACGATCCAGCGGCGAACGCAAGCAGGGAGCCGAACGCAAAAAGATGCAGCTGCACAAAAAACCGGAAGAAGCCACGTTCGCGATGAAGGTAGGTTGCCGAGAACTGCCCGATCAGGCCGGACAGCACAATGGTCATGGAAAGAAACGGCAGGGAGAGATGGTCGGCCATCAGCACCAGAGGGAACCGGTACTCATGCACGGCAAACCAGTTTCCGAATGTCACGACGACGGCCGCGGCCCCGGTCGAACCGAGAGTCCAAAGCTGCGCCACCAGCGCGAACATGCAGGAGGCAAACGTCAGTGCCGTAATTCGCGACAGAACGCGCTCGGATGGGACCCAGCCCAACAACCACGATAGGCCCAACAATGCGAACACCGCGCCCGGCGCCATTACCGCAAACACCAGCGCAATTTGCGGGAGACTCACGCTACCTGGCCTCCCTGCGTAGTGGGAATCCAGGCCATGGGGAGATGGTCGATTTTACCCGAGTACCATTCGGCGGAAGAAAGCGCTACGGGCAGCCGTTCCAGGGGACCGTCAAACTCCTCGAATCCGGAGTCCCGGCGCACATGGACACGCCCGGAAGCGGGGTCGATCGTTGCGATGCGAAGCCAGCGATTCCTGACCGTCTGATTCAGCGACGCGCTGGTCTCGATCACGCGGTTCAGCCGTTCGTGTGTCGTCTCAACTACGAACAGGATGCGAACGGGTTCATGAATCGAGACCATTTGCCACGGCAATCCCGTTCGCAGGTCGCTGGCGTGGCCGTCCATCACGCCGACTAGCGCGGTGACATTATGAGGCAGTTTCGTCCCGCAGCCATAGCGATCGTTATCGACAAAGGAAAAGTAGTATTCGAGGCTGATACCCGCACATACCGGGACTACAGCGGCCATTAGCGACGCCAGGCTGCGATCATCGTGGTCCTGAGCCGCGTCGTAGGACACCAGGAACGCCCGCCGGTCAAGAAAAAGTCCGCGCGTCAGGCTGCGTCGTCCGACGATGCAGACGGAATTGGTGCAATGCCCATACTCAGGCCGCGGCTGAGCGAGGTGTTCACTGCGTTCCTCCACGTGGCGTAGGGCGGCAGGCGGCTCAGCATCGCGCGGGCAGGACTCAAAACGCCGGGCTCGCTCGTGGGCGTTACGCATTCTCGCCCCATCGAGCGACTCCTGAATCCGATGCAAATCGGCCTGATGGGTAGCAGGAACGAGATCCAGATCGAACAGGTCCACATCATCACTGCAGGTGTCGTGATAACCGCCGATGAACCAGGTGTCGTGAGGAATCTGGATGTCGAGTTCACGAAGACGCGAACGCACTTCGGAGCGATTGGCCATGGCGGCGAAGAGGCGTGCGTTGGGACCGCCGCGGCGTCCCCCGCAGGCACCGCAATCGTGGGCCGATTCGTGCGGATTGTTGAGGCTCGTCGATCCGTGGCCGACAATGACCACGAGGCGAGCGAACCCCCGCTTCAATCCTGCCGGACCGAGAACGCTGGCTACGCTTTCCGCTTGTTCGACGGCGGCAAAGCCCGTCAACAAACCTTCCACCTCGCTGTGCGATTCCGCCGCATTGCGCATAAACTGCAGTTCCGTGCGCGGTTCGGGAAGGAAGGCTTTGTTGAGCCAATCGCGCAGCAATGCATAACGACGCGGGGCCAGCAGATGACCGACTAGAGGCACGGCGGAAAGCAATCCGAGCGCAGTCGTTGACAACCATCCACGCACTAAAGACCGTGAAGAGACAAATGAGTTTCGCATCAGCAATCCAAGTAGACGCCTGCGCCAGCGGCGGCTCTCGTGCAACGCATTGTCTTCCGGTTTCGGCTGCTCCAGCACGGCATGCCGAGGCTTTACAACAACCGGGCAGAATGCCGCGCCCTGTGGATCGTCAATTCCCTGGTAATCCACGGCAACGCCGAAGTATCCGGCGGCGCTGAAGGTCTCCACCTCAGGATCCAGCTCTTCGAGCGCCCGGCGCATGGATTCCTCGCGCTCGTCAATGCAAAAGAAGACCTGCGCCGAGGATCTCGACTTCGAACCGGACAAGCCGCGGTACTGCCGGTGGCTCGCGAGGCCGTGCAGAATGGCGCGCTCATGCCACCGCTCATAAGCCAGATGTAGAATCCGGCGGCGTTCGAGTCCATTGCACGCCTTGACTTCGTTCACGAATGAGGTCCAATCGGAATCGGACAGAAGTTTTACTTCAGCGGCGGAGAATGATACCACTCGGGCTGCGTCATAGATACGAGCAGCACGGCTCAGACGCCGCCTTTCCTCTGTCTTCAGCGGGTTCTCATGCGGGACGGTTTCCGCTGCGCCCATACGTGCAGCGACCCGGGACATGGTCAGGCGCACCGCAAGGAAATCCATGAGAGAACAAGGGACCGATTCATGCGGTGCCAGTCCCGGTTTCTCTTCCAGCCTGCGCATCAAGCCTGCCCAGCCGGGCAATGCGAGCAGCTCGGGCTGGAGAATGCTCTGCCATTCGGATTCGCCCTTATCCTCCGCGTCGAGGTAGTCGAGCACCACATCCGTTGCAGAGAAACAGCGATCCTTCTGCCGGCGAAATTCCTTGTCGAGGCCAGAGAGATACTTCGGGAAGATGCCGCCGCGACCGCCCAGCAGCTCCCGGACGCATTTATAGAAGCCTTTTTCGCGGTAGGGCATCGGCCAGTACGCGGTGCCTTGATCGAAAAAGACCGAGCAAAGGCGGATCAGCCAGGGGTGAATGATCTCATCGATAGGCCGCGGCGGAACCGGCTCTTCTTCGTGAACAATCGTGCGGTCGAAGCAGGCGTCGAACAAGGTCCGCAGGGCTGCGTGGCGAAAATCGCGGGCAAGATCACCTTGTTCAGTCCGCCACAGGATCGTGGCAGCGTCGAACTCGCGGACACCGGGCGTTATCATGGCCCGGCGAAGAGCGCGTCGCATCAACCCAGGAAAGACCGCGGCGTCCGGTTCGCTCCCCAGCACGAAGTTGATGTCATCGATATGGATGCGGCCCCGAGCCAACTCGGTCCGGTAGGCCGCTTCCGACATATAAGGTTCTGCGCCAAACACGTGTGACGCCTCGATCACTGCCTGCTCGAAGGGCAGGTTCTCGAATGCGTGCAACGTATTGTGGTGGATGAAGACCCCGACCGGGCCCTGCATGGGCAGCAGATGGGCTGCGTGTTCAACTGCCTTAAGCAGTCTATCCCGCCCCGACAGTACGGAATGGTTCTGGCCCTTCATCGAGACGTGCTGATGCGGGCCTTCGGCTGCCTGGCAACTTCTTTCAACATGCTGACGGTGGTGCTGAGCTGGGAGTAAAAGTAACGGCGCAGGATATCGAGCACCTCAATTAGTGCGCGGTCGCGGATCGAATAGAAAACCTGATTCCCCACTTTCCGATTAACAAGGATCTGTTTGGCACGCAGAACCGCCAGGTGCTGGGAAGCGTTGGCCTGCTCGATTCCGAGCTTTTGAATCAGCTTTCCGGCTGATAGTTCACCGTCGCGCAACAGCTCGACAATCGCAATCCGAGTCGGATGGGCGAGTCCTTGAAAAATCTCACTCTTGAAGTGGCGCAGTGCGTCGCTCGTTTGCATAATGTATTCGAATAATTGAGTATGCGCAATTTACATTGCTATGGGCCATCGTGCTAGGTCATGATGTCTGCGAGCATACTTGAGGCGTGGATTTTCAGTCGGGGCTCGCCATTGGCGTTTATCAACAAACGAACTAAATCACTCAGTTGTCCGCCCCCAACGAGATAGTCAACTGCCTGCATCACTCCCCCATTTCGCCCACCCGAACCGAGCACAAAACTGGTCTGGGCAATCGACTCTTGCGCAATACCGTTGTTCCGGAGCATCAATTCAATTTGCCGGGAAAAGCTCGCAATAGAAGAATGAACCAATTCCTTCTTCTTCGGGTCCCCTTCCCGCAGTTTCAAGAGATCTGCGGTCAGCGCCGAGAACTGGGCGCAACTGTCGGCTGCTTTGCGACGGAAATCCAGGAGATTGGGAATTGACAGCCCGGTGACGTCAGGAAGAACAATCTCGATCAGACGACGTCGCCAAGGTTCCTGCGCCAGCGGCTTCGCAACTAAAAAATCCCCTAACACCGGCCGCGAGAAGGACAGGACATTCAAGTGCGTGGCGCCAAGATATTCCGCAACCAGCCGCTCGCGGCACAGTGCATAAAACGCCTCTAACTGGAGGTCGGCTTCCCTATACGTTCCGGCTGAGTCCGAGTATGGCTTGGGCAGCGGCGACAGCGACAAATCTAGAGACGACCAGGGATAGAGCGAGTCGTCAAGCGCTGGAATGAACGTGACAGTACCGGCATCAAATGCTTCCGTGGACTCGCCGAGCAAACGAGAGACGTTCTGCAGAACTCCCACCGGTGTCTGCCAGCATCCACCGCGCCCAATACTCTCATAGCTAAACTCCGTGTAACGATCGGACCCCCTCGAGGCGCAGGAGACCCAAAGCGGCGCGGGTACGACGATGACGAGATCTGCGAAACACAAGGCCTGCTTGATTGCGGGCTCCAGCGCCGTCCGATCGGTACAGGAAAGCAACAACTTGAAGCCGGGGAAGTCGCGGATACTGCTGAGAAGATCGCGGAACTCCTCAGTCCGGATCGAGAAGAGAGCTTCCCGAAGGAGTTCGTCTGTCTGATCCTCCACTGCTTGATGCCGAGGCCCGCAGACGCGGCAAGCCGCAACAGCGCCTCGCAGCCAGTGATTCGCAAATGCTTTTGCCATACTTCCGTTCAATGAGAAAACTTGCCGCTATCGAGACGGCAAAAAGTTACGAAGTACCGTCCAAGTTAGATATAGTATATTCGAATTGTTGAATATTGGCAACGAATGGTAGAAGACGAATCGTAAAGGAAAAGACCTTCTGGCACCGCATCGGTCGCGTGATCCGAAATGGCACGGCTGCTTCGAGGGTAACCAGAGCGAACGATGATTCTCTTCGTTGATCACGATCCCGCGGTGCTGGCGGTTGACGGTGTTGGTGTCGGAACGGGCGGAGCGGTCCGTTGAAGCGATATCACAACGGATGACCGCGAAATAGGCCGCACGATTGGATCGACCAGCGATCGTAGGGCTCCCGGATATCAATCCAACAGGTACAGCCTCGCTTCTCGCGCGGGCCCCGTCAATTGCCGAGATCAGAAACTGCGCAAGAGAAAATCTCTTGTTCCAGCCAGCACCTTCTCTCGCATCGCGCGATCTGGCAGAATTCGCGCAATTTCAACGGCCCCGATCATGGTTGAAAAAATCACAAAGAAAGCCCGTTCTTTGTCCGCGGTTCGCTGGCCAGGCATGAACGGCAGCATTCGGCTCTTGTAGTTCACTAGCTCCGCCACAATCTGCGGCTTCATCCTCTTGTCTGCACGCGCCAGTTCCGGCGAAAGTGCCGCCATGGGGCACCCGCGCTCGCGATGGTCACAGAGTTCCAGGCTCAAGTAGGTCCTTACGATTTCCTTCCATGCCTCTCCGGGCGGCGACTGTTCAGCGGCATGAGCCAGAGTATCCTTGATTTCCCGGAAGCCCTCACGAAGGGACTCCAAGAGCAGGTCGTCCTTGCTCCCGAAATGCTTGTAAAAGCCTCCGTGGGTCAAGCCGGCGTCTTTCATAACGGCCGAAACCGCGGCGCCGTTTAAGCCTTCGGCCCGGACCCGGCGCGAGGCGTCTTTCACGATCTTCTGATGGATCTCGAGTTTATGTTCGGGGCGGTAACGCACGACTATAGGATGCTGCCAATCATCCTTAAGGCGCAACCTCCGGGGCCGCTGTGACCGGCCGAAGAAAATAACCGAATCCATGGGATTGTATTCATCATCCTACGGACTGAAAGGAAAATTCCCATGTCGCATCCAATTTTGGTTACAGGCGCCGCCGGTGGGGCGCAAGGCTCGACCGGACGTCTGGTAGCAAATTTTCTGCTGAGGCAAGGCATTCCGGTTCGTGCCTTGGTCCATAAGCTCGATTCGAGGTCCGATGAGCTGCGTCAGAAGGGCGCCGAACTGGTCGAGGGCGATCTGCTTGACCCGGCTTCCGTCCAGGCCGCCATGCAGAACGTCAAGCGGGCCTACTTTACCTACCCCGTGGCCGACGGGCTGCTTGAAGCAGCTACGATCTTCGCCGCAGCCGCTCGCGCGGGGGCACTGGAGCTGGTGGTGAACAATTCACAGTTTCAGGGTGTCCCTGGCGACCCTGCCTTTCGCGACCTCCAAAATGCTCCAAGCTTCCGGAATTTGCAGCATCGGCTGGCTGACCACATCTTCGATTGGGCGCAGGTGGGCGCCGTTCATGTCCAGGCCCCGCCGTATTACGAAAACGTACGAGCACTTGTCGGCCGCAGTGTCGCCGAACAAAATACTGCCTTCCTGCCGTGGGGCGAGGATACGACCGTGATTCCACTCGCCGGCGCGGAAGATGTAGCCCGCGTAGCCGCATCGCTGTTGGCCAATCCCAACCTGCCTTGTCAAAGCGCCTACCCTCTGATCAGCGCAGCTCCCACCGTGAAAGAGATGATCGGGGCCTTAGGGAGAGCGATCGGACGGCCGGTTCGATACATCGCGATCACGGACGAACAGTGGGCTAATGCCGTAAAGGAACGCCTTAATCCTCACGCGCTCGATCATCTGACACATCTTTGGCAATTCTTCCGGAAAGGTGGGGAACGCTACCAGGCTACCGATACTGTACGTGCGGTTACCGGCAGGAATCCGCAGACGTTGGAGGAGTTCTTCCGGGAGAATACCGGATTCTTCGCCCCCGGTAGTCGATGAGCTCTGCGGCCAGGTCGACGAAATTCTCAGGAGGCTACCATGACGTCACAAATTCTGTTCCCCATCCAACTCGTTTTCGGCTATATCGCGTGGCTGCTTTGCTTCGGGACCTACTTCTGGCCCCGGCTCAAGGCGCTTGACCGGACCGATGCGCATCGCGTCATTGCTACCTTGCACAGCTTCCGGTTCTTCGGACTGGTCTTTATTCTTCCAGGCATCGTAGGTCCCAGTCTGCCCGGCAGCTTTGCCACGTTTGCCGCCTACGGGGACTTTGCAACTGGAGTGTTGGCCATCCTGGCCCTCGTCACGGCCAGGATACGTCCGCTCTTTTGGTCTTTCGTCGTCGCCTTCAATCTCGTGGGAGCAATGGACATCATCGTCGACTACTACCATGCCATTCAAGCCGGCGTGCCTGCGATGGCAGGGCAACTGGGCGCAACCTATGCGATTGTCATCCTCTACGTGCCCTTGCTGGTAATCACGCACGTCGTCGCATTCTACTTGTTGCTGCGTCCACGGGCCAACAAGTAGTGGCAGCTGTGCTGGGGATAGCCAGGAAAGGAGAATCGAAATGGCCGATCAATTTGGGGCAGTTGACAGCAGCGTCGCCTACGGGGACCAGATCTCGTCCGCGCGAACTTGGTTCGCAGGTAGCGAGCGCATCAGCTACGACCCGAAAGCTCGCGCTTGTTGCGGGCGGAGACGCGCCGTTCAGGATCTTCCTGCGCCAGGAAGGCGATCCTGCGCAGGCCGTCTCCTTCCTGCCGGGATTTCCCGACGCTCATTCGGGCGGCGAAAGTTCGGCCGCATTTGCCGAACGCTGACGAGATGCCAAAGCTCTTTCTCGACTACGTCGGCACGGGCGATAGCGACAAGCCGACTACGCCTATCCCACCGCCGATCGCACAGATCTAGTTGAAGCGATCTGGCGGGATTTATCTGTCGCGTTACGTCAGGAGTGAGCGGGGTTACACGCGGACGAACCAGCCGCGGCGGTACATCACGTAAGCCACCAGATACATTAGCAGCGTATAAGCGATCGCGAAGAGCAACGATGCGTTGTAAGGCGAGGCGACTGCACCGAACAGGCCGCCTAGCCACGCGTGCAAAGTTACTGACTGGCCACTGGAAGTGACGTGGATAGCATTGAACACCTGGTCGAGGAGCTCGGAAACCATGTACACCGTGATCGCGTTCATCCCCATGATGACCAGAGGTTTGGTAAACCGCTTGTGGCCACGCACATCCACCAGCCAGACCATTCCCGCAAAGATCACGAAGTCCAGGCCGGCCATAAAAAGCGAGAACGAGCTGGTCCACAGCTTTTTGTTGATGGGGAGCCAGATGTTGCAGACTTGGCCGGCCGCCAGCAGAAGCACTCCCGCGGCGAAAAGCCATGCCACACGTTGGGTGAGCGTGCGCTCGATACTCAGGATGTGACCCGCCATAACTCCGAACAAAACCGTAGCAATCGCGGGAAGAGTGCTCACGATGCCTTCCGCGTCCCACGTTTTCGTGTACGCGTAGTTGTGCGCGCCGAGCACGATGCGGTCGATGTAATGCGCGAAATTGCCCTCGACGTCGAGCCGGCCCGCTCCATATCCGGGAACGGGAACCAGCGTCATGAGAAGCCAGTAGCCGCCGAGTAGTGAAAGGATCCAAATGATCTGGCCGCGAACATTGGTGGTTAGGTAGATAGCTGTGGCGATCAGGTAACAGATAGCAATCCGCTGCAAGACTCCCAAAAGGCGCTGTGTGGAAAGATCAAAATTGGGATAAGCGTACACAATAAGTCCCAGAACGTAAAGAGTCACAGCGCGCCGGCAAGCTTGGCTGAAAACGCGCGACCGCGACACGCCTGCCGCAAGGCGTCGCGTGAGCACGATCGTCATGGCGACACCGATGATCCACATGAAGGAGGGGAAAACCACATCCGTGGGTGTCCAGCCATTCCACTGCGAGTGCTCCAGCGGCGCGTAGACGTGCCCGTAGTCCCCTGGGGTATTCACCAGCACCATGAGCGCCATGGTCGCGCCGCGGAAGGCATCGAGTGAGACCACGCGTTCCGTGAACGGTCTGCTTGGCGGAGCCGCTGCCGCGGGGACGCCATTCGACACCGCTGTCGTTGAAGGCCGAGGCATTATTCTTATGATGATACGCTTGCGATTAACGGGCCGTGGAAACCCAGCACGCGGTACGCTGGTGACGATAGGAGGCGATCATGCGTCGCGCGATATTTTTCTTTCTCTTGGTTGCGAACCTGGCCGTTGCGCAGCAGCCCTTATTCCGTGTCGTGGATCTTGATGTTGGCGCGACGGAGCGAGTCCAGGTCTCGGACGGCAAGAGCGTGACCGTGAAGCTGCTCTCGACCCGTGAGACGCGCGACCAGGTCCGCTCCGCCATCCGCGATGCTCGGGTGGACGTGGAGATTAGTGGTGTACGCGCGACGCTTTCGTGCGGTAATTACCGTCTTCCGGTGGCCGTGGGCGGCGTGCAAGCAGACTGCGAAGTCACCCAAGCCTACTACCATGACACCAACGCCGATCACTGGGCGCTGGTCAAAGACGTCCGCCTGCGCATCTGGCCCGCTGCGTCGCCGTACATGCCGGCAAACTCTTTTGTCTATCCGGTCCGGCAGCGCTGGTTCGCCACGCGAACGCAAATGGCCAACGAGCCGACCTACGTGGACGATGGTGAGAGTTTCGGCTCGCGCCGGATTTACTATCACTCAGGCCTCGATATCGGCGGGGCCGAGGGCATGGTGGATGTCCTCGCTGCCACCAGCGGTCTCGTGGTGGGAGTTGGAAAAGCCGTCCTCGACAGCGAGAAAGACAACGCCAGTATTGACCGCCAGTACAACGACACCATTTGGGTGCTGGATGAGCGCGGCTGGTACCATCGCTACACGCACCTGTACTCGTTTGATCCGTCGGTGAAGCTGGGCGGACGGGTGGAGATGGGGCAGAAGATCGGCACACTGGGGAAGGAGGGCGGGAGCGGCGGCTGGTCGCACCTGCACTACGAAATCCTCAGTCCGCAGGCGTCCGGCAGATTGGGCACCCTCGAAGGTTATGCGTTCTTATGGGAGGCCTACTTGCGGCAGTACAAGCCGCACGTGATTGCCGTAGCGCGGCCTCACCAGGCCGTACTCGTCGGGGAGAAGGTGTTGCTCGATGGCTCGCGGTCATATAGTGACTCACGCATCGCTCGGTTCGAATGGACTCTCACGGACGGCGGTAAAGCGTCGGGACAGAGTGTCGAGCGGATCTACTCCCAGCCCGGCACGTACAGCGAGATCCTCAAGATCACCGACGACCGGGGCCACACGGACTACGATTTCGAGACGGTCAATGTGCTCGATCCGCAACATCCGGAGCAGACACCTCCGTCCATTCAGGCGGCATACTGGCCAACTACGAGCATTGCTCCAGGAGCCTCGGTGACCTTCAAAGTCCGGACGTTTGGCACTACCGATGGGGAGGAGACTTGGTCGTTTGGCGACGGCGCCACCGCCCGGACGAAGTCAGACGGTAATGTAGTGCCTCTCGCGAAGAACGGATTCGCCACCACCACGCATGTTTTCCAAAAGCTGGGGGATTACATTGTGCGCGTAGAACGCGTCAACCGGTTGGGCCACAAGGCCGTCGCGCATCTCTTTGTGCGAGTGGGCGACGAAGAAGGTACGTCGGTTTCAATAAGATAGAGTTGTGACCATTTGTTCGTCCGAGCGAATTGATCGTGACGTCATGGTCTTCGACCCGTGCGGCAGATGGGCAGACGCCGCGCAAGGAGCTTGGCGCTAGCTGTGTCCCTGAGGCGAAGCGTGGACCGCGACCCTATCGGGCGGCGGCACGCAGAGACAGAATGTCCGCCCTCCCTCACGATCATAATAGCGTTCAGCCCGCCGGGTCTAACTATATGCAGTCCCCAAAAGTTAGGTTACTACCGAATCTATTGTGTTCGCGCCCGCAACGCGGTAGTATTTGGCGCATCACCTTTTTGGCACAGACGAACTTTGGAGCAAACCTATGAAGAAACGCATGCTGCTCGGTCTCTTGCTTCTGGCGGCGCCACTGGCGGCCCTCAATACGTCAGGCGACATCATATTGGCTCATTTTGCTGACGGTTTACAGTGGACCACGACCTTCACCATAGTGAATCTGGATACCGCGCAGGCGTCCTACACGTTGTATTTTTATGATGACAACGGAAATCCGCTCTCGCTTAGCGTTGTGGTCGCGGGTGCCGTTAGCACCGGAACGTCCTCTAGCGGCGTGTTGGCCGTCAACGGCTCCGCTGTCATTCAGACAAAGGGGGGCGGATCGGGCGTACGCCAAGGGTGGGCGCGTCTGACGTCGAGTCAAAAGCTTGGTGCTCAAGCCGTGTTCGTTGAACATACCAGCGTCGCGGATTACGAGGCGGCCGTCCCGGTCGGACTGGTTTCCAACGCATTCAGAATCGCTTTCGACAACACCAACGGCTATTTCACCGGCGTGGCCATCAGCAACTGGGATCAATTGAACCCCGTCACCGTGATTGCGACTTTTCGTGATCAGACCGGCGGGCAGATCGTGTCTGCTCAGGCCGCTATTATAAAACCGTTTGGACATACCTCATTGCTGCTGAATCTGACTTTCCCCACCACGGCAGGCCGGATTGGCAGCGTCGACATCGGCTGCGCGAGTTTTTGCTCCATCTCGGGGCTCGGGCTCCGCTTTTCCCCGAATAACGGCCCGTTCACGTCCACTTCGGCGTTCGGCCTCTAGTCTGGAGCACGCTGCTGCCAAGATCGTGACCTCCTGTTGTTCGATCTATCCCGCAGGGGCGACCGTTCGGCGTCAGTCCGGATTGGCTTTTCATTTCGATTGATTCCGCACATGACACTTGTCGGAGCATGCCGAACGGAGGCCAATCCAGGTCGCGAACGAGAGAAGCGTCCGATAATGCTCCTTAACGTCCTCCAGGCCCCAGGCTTGCTGCGCCAGTAAGCGAACGAACAGTTTTTGAAATCCGCTCTTCTCCTCACCGAATGCGTGCGGTCGCAGCATCTTGATTTGGGCGGGCCGGCGGTTGGTCGCGGTGGCACGCGCCGATGCCAGGCAATCAACCTTGCTTGCCTTCACCAGGCGCATGTAAGCTGGATGCCTGACAGGAGTGTGTTAGCGCATGACGTGCAGCAGGGTCTCTCGAATCGTGGTTGCTCTTGTTATCACCAGCGGAGTTGTCAGCGGCCAAACATCTACAAGCGAAAGCCAAGGTCCTCCTTCCAAATACGATCCCGCGTCAGTCGAACGAGGTAAGGGAACCTTCGTGGCAGCTTGCGGCTTCTGCCACGGCTCGAACGCAAAAGGCGGGGAGAAAGGACCCGATCTGCTTCGCTCCGTATTGGTTTTGGATGACGAGAATGGCAGGACCATCGGCCCGGTGATTCTCAGAGGCCGTCCGGACAAAGGAATGCCTCGATTCCCCTTCACGCCCCAGCAAATCGCGGACATCGCGGCTTTCCTTCACGACTCCATAAAGAACGCCATCGATCGGGACAATTACAAGATCCTCAACATCGTTACTGGTGACCCGAAAGCGGGCGCAGCCTACTTCAACGGTACAGGCCGCTGTACTTCGTGCCATTCCGTGACGGGCGACTTGAAAGGAGTCGGCGCCAAATATGAGCCGGTCACGCTGCAAGGCAAAATGCTGCAGCCGAACTACACCTGGACGGAAGGAAATCCGCCGCACACCGTGTTCGCCATTTCTGTGACAGTGACGCTGCCGTCGGGCGAAGCCTTCACGGGCGCGCTGGTTTATTACGACGACTTCAATGTCGCCCTGCGTGAGCCCAACGGCGCGTATCATTCCTTCAAGCGAACAAAAAATGTTCCGCGCGTCGAAATCCACAACCGGCTCCAGGCGCACATGGATATGTTAAGCCGCTACACGGATGCCGATATCCACAATCTGACGGCTTATCTGGTGACTCTAAAGTGACAATCCAATCAATGGTTCCGCGCATTCTTCTATTCTTGGGTACTGTGCCGGTGTTTGCGCAAATGCTCGATCCGGCGTTGCTCACCAGGCCCGCCACGGATGCCTGGCCTACTTACCATGGCGATTATTCGGGGCGCCGTTTCAGCACGCTGACTCAGATCAATCAGTCAAACGTCAAGCACCTGACCTTGGCTTGGATTTTTCGCATCAAAGTGGGCATTACTCCCAACGCAATTGTAGGCGGCGAAGGGCCGGTTCCTGAAGGCCCACCAACCGACCCCGGTGTCTCCACCATCAAAGCCACGCCGTTGATGGTGAACGGCATCCTTTATTTCTCCACCCCTGACAACGCCTGGGCCGTGGATGCCCGCTCGGGGCGTGAAATATGGCACTACGCGTGGAAGACGAGGGGCGGTATTCACATCGGCAACCGCGGAATGGGCATGTACGGAAGCTGGCTCTTTTTCGAGACGCCGGATAACTACCTGGTCTCGCTGGATGCGCAGACGGGAAAAGAACGCTGGCATAAAGAGATTGCCGATCTGAAGCAAGAGTACTTCTCGACGCCCTCGCCAATTATCGTGGGCAACCACGTCCTGGTGGGAACGGGAGGAGATTCGCTCGACGTTCCCGGCTTCCTGGAAGCGCATGATCCCGAAACGGGCGACATTCAATGGAAGTGGTGGAGCGCCCCTCTCAAGCAAGGCGACCCGGGATTTGAAACCTGGCCGGACGAGTATTCCATGCGTCATGGCGGCGGAATGACTTGGATCCCGGGCACGTATGATCCGGAGCTGCATCTTTATTACCTGGGGACGGGCAATCCGAATCCCGTGCTGACGGGCCGCAGCCGCAAGGGGGACAACCTGTACACTTGCTCCATCGTTGCGCTGAACGTGGACACGGGCAAGCTGGCGTGGTACTTCCAGCCGTCGCCGCACGACACGCACGATTGGGATGCCGCGCAGACCCCGGTGCTGATCGACGCCGAAATTGGCGGCAAGCAGCGCAAGCTTCTGGCGCAGGCCAATCGCAACGGCTATTTTTTCCTGCTGGATCGCACCAACGGAAAGAACGTGGTGACGGCTCCCATGATTCGCTCGATGAACTGGTCGAAGGGCATCGCATCGAACGGCCAGCCGATTCCGGATCCGGCCAAGGAGGCGACCGTTGACGGCGTGCTCGTTTCTCCTCAAACGAGTGGCGCCACCAACTGGCCACCGCCCAGTTACGATCCGCAAACAGGACTGTTTTACGTCGGCACGGCGCAGGAATACAGCATGTTCTACTTGACCGACACCGATCCACATCCCGAAGGATGGGGCGCGGCCGAGCGCGACGCCGGGCACCTGGGCGGTGACCTGGAGGCGATCGACATCAAAACCGGCAAGATCGTTTGGGACCACCACTACCTTTTCACCGGCGGAGCCGTGGGCATTCTGACCACCGCGGGGAAACTTCTGTTCACTGGTGACGGCGCGCAGCACCTGGTGGCGTTCGATCCGGCAAACGGGGACATCCTCTGGCACGCGGGACTGGCCGATGACCTGAGCAACGGACCGGAGACATACCTTCTCGATGGCCAGCAGTACCTGGTGGTGGGCGCGGGCGATTCTCTTTACGCCTTCACGCTCGAGCCGTAAAATCGCCGAACCTTTTCACCAGCCGGCCGACAAAACTCGGACCGGATCAATCACGCTAACTCCGGGAAGTATAAAGTACTTGATGGATAGTAAGCAGCTAACCGGAGACCATGGTGGAGATACTTGGCTGCTGGACTTGCTTGCGGGGGATAGGTGTCAAGCCCGCAAAGGTTCTCGCTCTAGGGATTCATTCGCGAGAACGTCTTGATGAACGCTTCACCTGTTCCGGCGCTCGCGTAAAGAAACTTCGCATCACCGACAGAAACTTCATCAGCATCTCCGGAAAGGCCCTCCATCGCCTCCGAGATAAACTCAGGCAATGGCATCGGCGCCCGGCCCGCCGGCCTGGGTCTGCCTTGGTCCAGATTCGTGTCGACCCACGGCGGGATCAGTTCCACCACTCTGACACTGGTGTGTTTCAGTTGATGCCGCAGAGAAATGCAGAACGAATGGGTCGCGGCCTTGGTCGCGCAATAAACCGGGACGCGCGCCAGAGGAACGAAAGCGAGTCCCGATGAAATGTTGATCAGGGTTGCCTCGGGCCGGCGGCTCAAATGTGGAAGGAACGCAGCGCACACCCGCATGAGGCCCAGCAAGTTGGTTTCAATCTCGGCCGCCATGCCGGATTCATCAATGCCGCCGGCCTTCGAAAAGTCGTGCACTCTCTGGATGCCGGCGTTGTTGATCACGCAGTTCAGTGCCGGGAACCTGGACACGACGGAGCCTGTGGCTGTCCGGATACTCTCTGAATTCGCAACATCCAGTACCACGTAGCTCATACCGGAATTTGCAGCGCAGATATCGCCTAACACAGCCTCTCTCCGCCCGCCGATGATCACGTGGTTGCCGAGTTTGTGGAACGCTTCGGCCATGCCCCGCCCGATGCCTGAGCCGCCTCCCGTAATGAAGATGGTGTTGGAATGATTGCGCATGATTACGTTTTTGCTTCGACTCTCGTCTGCATTGTACCGGACAAATCCAGCGACGACGAGACGGAGCAACCGCTCTCTTGCGGTTAGAGCGCGGATTCCGGGCCACGATCGCCACTGAGTGATTTTCACGGCACCTTCAAAGAGCAGGCGGCGTGAAGTACTATCTGTCTTTGACGGAAGCGAGATGCTCACCAGGCGCTGTCTCCAGATCAAGGAGGTGATCATGTTCTCTCACATACGAAGACACGTTCCCGGACTTTGCCTCGGTATTGGCGCGTTCCTTTGGCCGGCGAGTCCATCTGCGGCGCAGACGATCGTTGTTGATGCGGCGCCATCGCACGCCGTGAATTCATTCAGCCCGTTGCGCGCGCTGGGAGGGGCCATCGACCGGCTGAGAGCGGGGACTGGCGCTCCATCCGCCGGCAACCGGCGGCTCTCCAAAGAAGAATTCGAGAAGAACACGGACAAGTTGTTGACCGGCCCGGTGCTCAAGGAGATTCTGGGTGCGGGGTGGCAGACCGTGAGCTACCGCCAGAACACGGAGCTCATGGTTGAGGCCTGGCACTGGAACGCGCAGGGCACGTGGAGCAATCCCGAAAAGCAGGAGGGCTACTTCAGCGGCACCGCGGAGCCTACAAGTGAAACGATCCGTCACTCTTGGGCTTACCCTCTGCCGCACCGCGGCTTCAGCCAGGGCGACGGAAACGGCTGGTCGCGGCTTACGGATGGCGATCCGAGATCCTACTGGAAGAGCAATCCGTACTTGACCAAGCCCTTCACTGGCGAGGACGATTCGCTGCACCCACAGTGGATCATGATTGATCTGGGCAAAAAGGTCGAGGTCAACGCCATCCGCATTGCCTGGACCGATCCGTACGCGCGACGCTATGCGGTTCAATTCTGGACGGGCGAGGAGGAGCCCTTCTACGACGGAACAACGAAGGGGACATGGCAAACCTATCCGAAAGGAACCATTACGGACGGGAAGGGCGGGACCGTCACCCTGAAACTCGTTTCCTGGATGATTCCCGTACGTTACCTGCGGATATGGATGACGGAGTCTTCCGGAACCTGCGACACGCATGGCGACGCCGACGAACGCAATTGCCTCGGGTACGCCATCAACGAACTCTACGTGGGAACTCTTTCTTCTGACGGCCGGTTTACCGACGTCGTCAAACATCTACCGAGCCGCCAGCAGACCGTTACCTGGCCTTCTTCCGTGGACCCGTGGCACGCGGCCTCCGATCTGGATTATTCGAGAGGAGACCAGATCGGATTCGATCTGTTCTTCACCAGCGGCATCACTCGTGGACTTCCCACGATGGTCCCGATTGCGATGTTATATGGGACTCCCGAAGATGCAGCCGCCGAGATCGCATATCTCTACAAGCGGCACTATCCGATCTCGTGGATTGAAATGGGAGAAGAGGCTGACGGGCAACATATGCTCCCCGAAGACTATGGCGCCCTCTATCTGCAATTCGCCGCGGCGATCCACAAGCTCGTTCCCGAAGCGCCACTGGGCGGGCCTGCTTTTGAAGGAACGTTCGGGGATGTCGAGGTCTGGCCGGACGTGACGGGAAGAGTTTCTTGGCTAGGCCGATTTCTGGATTACCTGAAAGCGCACGGGCGGATGAGCGATTTCACGTTTTTCTCCTTCGAACACTACCCCTTCCAAGACCGGCGGGGGAAAGGCTCCTGGAGTGACCTGTACCTGGAGCCCGGCTTCGTCAATCACGTGGTTCAGGCGTGGAAAGACAATGGCCTGCCGGCGAATCTTCCCTACTTCATGACGGAAGGCAACATGGGAGGAGGTTCCGGACCCGAGGACGTCAAGAGCGGTCTTTGGCTGGCCGATTACGTCGGATCGATGATGACTGCCGGCGCCGGCGGAACCTACTACTTCCACTACATGCCGTCACCGGGCGGCCGAGGCGGATTCCTGATGCTCGACAAAGACTACCGCGTCACGGGATATCCACCGCAGTATCTGGCCGCACAGGTGATTACCAAGGAGTGGGTGCAGCCGGTCGATCAAGTCCACCGGCTCTATCGCGTTTCGAGCGACGTAAAAGATGCAGCCGGGAACCTGCTGGTTACCGCTTACGCCGTCGAGAGGCCCGACGGACAATGGTCCGTCATGCTCATCAACAAAGACCACGTTCAGGAACACGCGGTCAAGTTGATCTTCCGAGACCCCATTACGCAGCGCGCCCGCCGTTTCTCGGGCAAAGTGGACCGCATCATTTTTGGAGCCGCCGAATATCAGTGGCACGGCGACAGAGCCAGCGGCCATGCAGACCCCGATGGCCCGCCTTCAAAATCGTCGGTGACGGGCGGCGCCGAAACGCTCTATCAGCTTCCCAAGGCATCCATCATCGTGCTGCGCGGCAAGCTCGGCGGCGCATAGCGCCGTTTTTCGAAGCACCCGGTTTGGTACAATACGATGCTTTCCACCATGCCTGTCTCCGCAGCCAGTGACCCCAAACACGCCATCGGGCGCGCTCCTGAACGATTGAATCTCGAAGAGCGCCTGGCGCTCGTCGGGAAGTTCATCGCACTCGAAATCTACACGCCGGAGGCCCTGCCGCTGCGCCGGATCGAAGCCATCGGCGACTCGGTGGAAGAGTGCGTCCGGCAGTTGACCGCGCGCGGGCACGATCCGTCGCGCTTCGAGTTCTCGCGCCTGGGGCCTCCTTACTGAAGCATGGCCGAGCAGCGTTCGGAACCGCGCTTTCTGTGCGCCGATTTGGTGACCCTCTGCTGGTCAGACGATGCGCACCGTCAGCACCGCGAAACCGGCGTGCTCGAGAACATCTCAGCTTCCGGCGCCTGCGTGCAGTGCGAAATCTCCGTGTCGGAGAATGTCCGCGTGCGCCTGTTGTGCGGAAAGAGCGAGTTCTGTGGTTCGGTGCGCTTCTGCTACTGGCGAGATGACGGCTACTTCATCGGCATCGCGTTCGATGCGGATTCGAAATGGTCGAAGACGAAGTTCACACCCGAACATCTGCTGGATCCGCGCGAGGTAAAGCCGCGGCGGGCCAAGCCTACTCTGATGTTTGCGGCGGTTTTCGTTTAGATCAACAATCCGCTTACGCCAGCGCCTTCGGCGGCTTGGGCACTACCTTCATGGCCTTGTCGTCCCAATAGAGGACGCGCCCTTCGCGGTAGGATTGCACGGACATCGAAATGGTGACCTGCGCGCGGAATGCGGTTTCGACGTCCAGCACGGGCTTCTGGCGGCTGCGCACGCAATCCAGAAAGTTCTGCATGTGCGCCCACTCGGGCTTTTCGGTTACCGGAATGGTGATATCGTTGTCGCCCCACTTGGCCTTGTACTCGTCGCTGATGACGCGCTTCTCCGGCTTGACTGTAATATGATCGGTCTCGCCTTCGAACTTGCCGTGATCCACCATAATGATGGTGCCATCGTGGCCGCGAATCAGGCCGGGGATGTGCTGTGAATTGGCCATCGAAGAACTCAACACCAGCGAGTGCTTCTTTTCGAAGTCTGCCATCAGGTTGAATGTGTCGGGTACCTCGCGGCCGTCTTTGAAAACGTAGATGCCGCCTGAAGACATCACGCGATAGGGGAACTGCGGCTCGGGCCAGCAGATGTTCAGCGGCGCCACGACGTGGAAGAACAGATCCGTCGCAATGCCCCCCGAGTAATCCCAGTACTTGCGGAACCGGAAGAAGCGGTCGGCGTCGTAAGGCCGCTTGGGCGCGGATCCCAGCCACATTTTCCAGTCGATGTAATTCTCGTCCTTGCCGTTGGGCCCGGCATCGGCATCGATGGGCCAGTTCCACTCGCCTTCGACTGAGTTGCGGTGATACGAACCCTGGCTCATGAGCATCTGGCCGATCATGCCGTCCGCGATAGCCTTCTTCGCCTTCCACCACTGTTCGGCGGACGTGGTTTGTGAACCGACCTGCAGCACACGCTTGGTCTCACGCACGGTCGCGGCAAGCTGCTTGGCCTCTTCAATCGTGTGGCACATGGGCTTCTCGAGATACACGTCCTTGCCCTGATCCATGGCCTCGAGCGCGATCCTCGCGTGCCAGTGATCGGGCGTGGCCACGACGATCGCATCGATGTCCGGCCGGCTGATCACTTCCCGGTAATCCAGGAAGCCCTCGCACTTCAGGCTCTCCGCATTCTTGCGCTTGCGTTTTTCATAGACGTCACAAACGCCAACGACCTTGCAGTCGTTGGTGCGGTCGCCGATTCCGGCGAAAGTGTGCGCCAGGTACGACCCGCGGCCGCCCACGCCGATGACTCCAACATTGATCCTGTCATTCGCGCCGATCACACGTCCGCTCGATGTTTTTGCCGGACGCGCGGCGAATGCGTTGGTGGCCACTCCCAGCGCCGCACCGACGCCTGCTGCCTTCTTCATGAAGTCTCTGCGGTTCACGGATGCCTCGTTTTCAGTCATGTGTGCCTTTCTCCGGGTACCTACCCGAGCGGTGTGCTCTGTTGAGGTGAAGAAACGTTAAGGATTATTCTACCCTTTTTGCGTTGTCCGATGAAAGGCCACGAAATTGCTCTGGTCTCGGCAGGGAGGTCACTCTAATGAACAAATTTCTAGGCTTAACGATCATCGTGATCGGGGGGCTGGTCTCCGGTGGGTGCGCCACCAAGAAGTATGTCCAGCAAACTACATCCCCCATCCAAACTAAGGTTGATCAGGTAGCCGATCAATCGAATAAGCAAGGTACTTCCATCGAGGAAGCAAAGAAGGATCTTGAACGGCACGAAACCGGCATTAACGCGGCTAAGGAACGAGCCATGTCGGCTGAGAAAGCTGCCGCCGATGCCATGACTGCGGCCAAGACGGCTCAACAGACAGCCAGCGATGCGCAAAACCGGGCGAACCAGAATACGCAGCAGATCGGTTCGTTACAGCAGACTCTCGGCAATCTGGACGACTACAAGATGTCTGCCGAAACCGTCGTTCCGTTCGGCTTTAACAAAGACTCTCTAACGCCGGAGGCGAAACAGCAGTTAGACCAATTTGTCCAAGAGCACTCGAGCGCGAAGCGCTTTTTCATTACCATCGAAGGCTTTACGGACAAAACCGGCCCTTCTGCCTATAACGATGCCTTGAGCCGCCGCCGCGCCGAGCGCGTGATGGCTTACCTGGTGACCCAGCACAACATTCCGGTATTTCGCATCCAGGATGTTGGTTTGGGCAAGGAAAAACCGGCCGATGAAGGACGGAATCGCGAAGCGCGCGCCAAGAACCGCAGGGTCGAGGTTCGCCTGTTCACGGCCGAACTTCCAGGCATGCAGACCCAGGCACAGCGTTAAATCCAGGGCGGGTCGGGAGCCCGCCCTCGCCTTCCAAAGAGCAATTTTTTCCTGCAAATTTTATCTAATGTGGAAAAACATACGTTTCCCGGCCTCGGGAAACGTATGGCCATTCAGGCAAATCCCTAAGGGTATTCCCCATCCATCGCCACACGATGTTTATTCGTAACGCAGGGCATCTACCGGATCCAGGCGAGATGCGGTGACGGCCGGCCAAACGCCGAAGAAGATCCCTACCGCCACGGAAACGCTGAAGCCGGTTATCACCGCCCAGGCGGGGACCTGCGAGCGAAGGCTCGGGAACAACAGGCTCAGCAGCAGCGTCGCCAGGATGGAGAAAATAATTCCGATCAGGCCCCCCGCTCCCGTAAGAGTTACCGCTTCGCTCAGGAACTGAAGGACGATGTCCCGCCGCCGTGCGCCGATCGCCTTGCGTACGCCGATTTCCCGAGTCCGTTCGGTGACGCTCACCAGCATGATGTTCATGACGCCGATGCCGCCGACCAGCAGGCCCAGCCCCGAGATGGCCATGGAGATGAGCACAACCATGCCGGTGATCCTGTCGAAGTTCTCGATGATGGAGTCCGCGGTGGATATCGTAAAGTCGTCCTCTTCGTTTCGAGGCGTGTGACGGAGCTTGCGCAAGGCCCCCCGGATTTCTTCGATCGCATCCGCTCTGAGGCCGGGCCGCGCTTTCGCGGTGAGAAAGAAGTTGGTTGATTGCGGGTAACGGAGACGCGCGGTCTGGAGCGGAATGACGATTTGGCGGTCCAGCCCGTTTTCACCGAAGAAGCCACCCTTCGCAGGCGCGAAGATGCCGACGACGGTGTATTCGCCACCGTCAACGAAGAGCGAACGCCCAAGCCCGTCGCCGGCGGGGAACAGCGCCTCGGCGATGCCGGAGCCCAGAAGCGCAACACGCTGCGCGCGGCCCGCCTCGTCACTGGTGAAGATGCGGCCCTGCTGCAGCTCGCGCGGCGAGATGTCATACAGGTTGGGTGTCGCGCCTGCGATAAAGAAGTTATCGGATTCGTAACCGGGAACTTTGGCAATCGGAACACTTCCGGGAAGCGGGAGGATGAATAAGCTGATTCCCACATCCTCGATCGACCGCACCATGGATTTCAGGTAGGCGGCGTATTCCGGGCGGATCGGCTTTCGCTTGAGTTCCTTGGGCCGGGCATTCTGACCGCTAGGATCGCCACTAACGCGGGCCACGAAGATGTTGTCCGGGCCGAACTCCTGGAAGAAATCCACAATGCCTTGCCGGAGCCCGGTCAACAACGACGCCACCGTGACCACCGTGGTAATTCCGATCACGATGCCAAGAATCGTAAGCCCCGAACGAAACTTGTGTGCCCAGACGGCGTTCAGCGCCATGACCATCGTTTCTCTTGGACTGATCTGCAGCGGCGAAGTCATTCCGCTCGCAGCGCCACGACGGGATCGAGGTGCGCCGCCCTCCTTGCCGGATACCAGCCCGAAACGATGCCGACCGCACTCGAGACGAAGACTGAGAGAAGCACATATGTGACGGTCACTTTGAGCGTCGCGCCGAACAGCGCCGACAAGCCGACGGCAACCAGCGCGCCGGCCGCCAGGCCAATGATGCCGCCCGTTAGCGAGAGGATCACAGACTCGGTAAGGAACTGCAGCATGATGTCACTTCTCCGCGCGCCCAGGCTCTTGCGAATGCCGATCTCGTGCGTGCGCTCGGTGACGCTCACCAGCATGATATTCATGATCACAATGCCGCCCACCACCAGCGAGATGCTCGTCACCGGCACGACCACCGCCGCGATTACTCCCAGCACCTGATCAACAAACGAACGGACTGAATCGGGCGTAAGCGTATCGAAGTTGTCATCCTGACCGGGCGGCGTGTGGAACCGGCTGCGCAACGCGGACCGCGTGGTGTCGAGCGCTGCGTCCATGGTGAGGCGCGAATCCGGTCGCGCCTTTCCAAACACGGCCGCGCCTCTCTGGCTGCCGTACAACTGGTAGTAAAGCGTCATGGGCATGTAAACGGGATTGTCCAGGCTGCGGCCAAATGACGAACCCTGGCGCTCAAGCAGTCCGATAACCGTGAACTCCACGCCCGAAATCCGGATCGTGCGTCCGATGGGCGAAGCCCCGCCAAACAGTGTGTCGCGAAGGTCCACTCCGATCACCGCGACGGGCTTCCGCATACGCTCCTCGGTTTCCGTGAAAAAGCGGCCCTCGGTCACGGGGATATCGCGCATGTCGGGAAGTGTGCTCGAGGCTCCCAGGATCACCGCGCCTTCATAGACCTGGTTTTCGCCCTTCACGTCATCGAAACGCTGGCCGTAGGCGCTGTAAATGATGCTGTCGCCGGTAACGGCGCGGAGGTAGGCGATATCGTCGGGACGAATGCGCTTGTTGCGGCGCTGCTTATCGGCAAGCTGCCGGCGCGTGAGGCGGCCGACCGAGGCGATCTGCGCTATCAGATAGCTGTCGGAGCCGAAGGCCTTGGCGGTGATGTTCTCTGCATAAACGCCAAGCCCGTCGATGGCGGCCCCCACCAGAATCACGCTGGCGACACCGATGATCACACCGAGAAGCGTGAGAAAGCTGCGGAGTTTGTGCGCGCGGATCGAATCAATGGCCAGCGAAACGGCCGTTGCCACGTCGTAGTAAAAGTTCACCTGTGCTATTTGAGGCATCGCCGCGTTTACACCATCGCCGCGCGGAAATCGTTCCATGCCCGCGTCAGGCTCTGAGCCTGATCGCCAAGCGGCAGGTACTCCATGGCCACATAGCCGGTGTAGCCTGTTTTTCGGATGGCCTTGTACACGTTCCGATAGTTGATTTCGCCGGAGCCCGGATCATTGCGGCCCGGATTGTCGGCTACGTGAAACACCGCGACGATATCGGCGGCTTCGGTAAGTGTGCGGATCACGTTCCCGATCTGCACCTGCTCGTGATAGATGTCAAACAACAGGCGCACATGCGGATTGTCGACCTGCCGGACGAGCTTCGCGCCTTCCACGCAGGTGGTGAGGAAAAAGCCTCTGTGATTGACGAGGGAATTTAGCGGCTCGATGATGGCTGTCCGATTGGCCGCGGCCGCCAGGTCGCCGGCGCGCTTGGCGCCTTCGAGCAGGCTCGCATATTGCTCGTCATGGGTGCGCCCGGGAATGGCATTGCCGCTCATGAGCAGAATCTGCGGAATTTCCAGCTCTTGAGCATAGCGGAGCGCGTTACGTACATCGGCGAGGAAGTTGTCACGCTGCGTGGGATCGACCATGGAGACCGGACGCCGCCCCCAGTCGGGAGTGGCGATGAGGACATCCATGCCCAGGTGCAAGGAGCGGGCGAGTTTCTTGATGCGCGCAATGTCGGCATCGGTCCAGTTGGCGTATTCGCCCACCATCTCGACCGACTGCACGCCCGACAGGGCGGCCGCTTCGAGTTTTTCCTCGAATGAGCCCTTGAGCGTCCAGAGCATTACCGATCGGGTGATGCGAAGCTCAGGTGACGGAGGTGGTTGAGGTAACGCCGCCGCAGTACTGCTCAACAGCGCCGCCCCAGTAGTTAGGAGTTCTCGTCGCCGCATGGCTTATATGGTAAACCGCTTTGCGGATGGCGGCGACTGGAGATCCGCTACGACCGCTTCTTGTGGGCCGCGGTCTTTTTGGCTGCTACAGGTTCCTTCAGCAGCGTGTCCAGCATCGCCCGGATGTTCTTATCTTGATCCTTGAAAAAATCATCCGAACCGGTGATCTGCGCGCGGACTACGCGGTTGCGGTCGATGAAGACCAGCTCCGGCACGTAGGTTGGTTTTCCCGGCGCGTGCTGCAAATACTCGTTCACCGGTTCGCGCGTGGCATAGCCCACCGGAAACACCGGCTGGTATTGTGCGATGAATCCGGGAACCAACTGGGCCGCACCGTCGTTGAACGCCGCGGCGACGATCTGGACGCCGCGAGATGCGTACTCCTTCGCGATCGGATTCAGCAGCTGGGTCGTGTGCTGGCAGTGCGGGCATGTGGTGAACATGAACATGAGCAGCACGACCTTGCCTGAATACTGGCTAAGCAGGGTCTGGCCTCCATTGCTCATGGAAATCGCGAACTCGCCCGCGGGCCGCGGCACCTGTTGGGCGAACGAAACCGTGGCGCAAAACGCGAGGACGAGCACAGCAAGCGAGTGACGAAGTCGCATACACCCAGTGTAACCCAGCGCCGGGCGATATTCAGAGTAATTCGCGGCTAATTCCTTTGCTATCCTATGGAAACCGGTTCCAGCCGGCCGGGTCTCGGGATGCGCACACTACGGTATTCGACTCCGCACGGAATTACGGTTGCCCGCACGATGACTAAGAGCAGTTATCGCAAGGGCCTGCGGCACCTGCTGCGCGAATTGGATACGTACCGCGGCATCTACCTGTCTTCGGGTTACGAATTTCCGGGCAGGTATTCGCGCTGGGACTTTGCCTCTACCCGGCCGCCGCTCGAGATCCTGGCGTTTGACCGGCGAATCGAGTTCCGCCCGCTCAACACGCGCGGCGAAATCTTGAATCAGATGCTCGCGGCGGCGCTGCGCGATCATCCCCACTGGGATGCCTTCGGAATCGAGCGCGGCGGTGTATTGGCGGGACGCCTCAAGCCGCTGCCGAAACTCTTTGCTGAAGAGGAGCGCAGCAAGCAGCCTTCGGTATTTTCTATTCTGCGAGCTTTGATTCAAGAGTTTCGCAACGAACAGGACACACGGCTCGGCTTGGTGGGCGCGTTCGGCTACGACCTGCTGTTTCAATTCGATCCCATTGAGAAGCGGCTGCCGCGCTGTGACCAGAAGGATTTGCACCTTTTCCTGTGCGACGACATTTATTTCATGGACCGCAAGAAGGAGCAGATCGAGCGCTACCAATACGACTTCGACTTCGAGGGACTCTCGACTTTGGCATTGGAGCGTACCGCCGAAGAAATTCCCGCCGCGCCACAACTTCCGCCTGGGCCCATCGAGTCCGATCACGCGCCGGAAGAGTACATGGCGAGCGTTGAGAAAGTGCGCGGGGGCATGGCGCGCGGCGATTATTACGAAGTGGTCTTGCAGCAGACCTTCCGCACTCCCTACTCAGGCAAGGCCTCGGTCTTGTTCGAGCAGATGCAACGAGCCAATCCGAGCCCATACGAATTCCTGCTGCAATTCGGCGATGAGCAGCTTGTGGGCGCATCACCCGAGATGTTCGTACGGGTGGAAGGCCAGCGCGTCGAGACGTGTCCCATTGCCGGAACCGCGCGGCGCACGGGCGACCCGATTCGCGACGAGGTGGCCCTTCGCGACTTGCTGAATTCGACCAAGGAAGAGTCGGAACTCACGATGTGCACGGACGTGGACCGCAACGATAAATCGCGTGTGTGCGAACCGGGCAGCGTCAAGGTGATCGGGCGGCGCGTGATCGAATCGTATGCGGCGCTGTTTCACACCGTGGATCACGTGGAGGGGTTTCTCAAGGAAGGGTTCGATTCGCTGGATGCATTCCTGAGCCACATGTGGGCGGTGACGGTGGTGGGCGCTCCCAAAAAAGCCGCGGCGCAAGCCATCGAGAGCCTGGAAAAGCAACCACGCGGCTGGTATGGCGGAGCAATCGGGATGCTCTCGCTGAGCGGCGACATTAACACCGGCATCCTGATTCGCACGACGTATCTGCGAAACGGCATGGCGACTTATCCCGCGGGCGCCACGCTGCTGTACGATTCCGTGCCGGAAATGGAGGAGCGCGAGACGCGGCTCAAAGCAGCCGGCTTCTTTAGAATTCTGGGGCGGGAGCCCGAAAGGCCGCCTGTCGAAGTCCGCGAGATGGACGGGATCGGCGTACGGTTGCTGCTGGTGGATAATGACGACTGCTTCATCCACACCCTGGCCAACTATGCGCGTCAGACGGGGGCTGAAGTGGTCACGTATCGTGCGGGTTTTCCGCCGGAAATGATCCGCCAGATTGCGCCCAGCGTCATTCTGATTTCACCTGGTCCCGGACGCCCGGCGGATTTCGGCGTTCCCGATCTGGTGAAGACAGCGGTGCGCCTGGGCGTGCCGGTGTTCGGCGTGTGCCTCGGATTGCAGGGAGCGGTTGAGGCGTTCGGCGGCGAACTGGGCGTGCTGGATTACCCCATGCACGGGAAACCGTCGTGGGTCACGCATGGCGGTAAGGGCGTCTTCGAAGGTTTGCCGGAACGGTTTCAGGTGGGGCGCTATCACTCGCTGTTCGCCAAGCGCGGGACTTTTCCGAATTGCCTCGAAGTGACGGCGGAGTCCGACGATGGCGTCATTATGGGTGTGCGGCACCGGGAACTTCCTGTTGAGGCTGTGCAATTCCATCCGGAGTCGATCCTGACGCTGGAGGGAGACTGCGGGCTGCGCATGATTGAGAACGTAGTGAAACTTTACGGGCGGCTATCCACAGGCGCCGTCGTTTAACCCTGAACCAGAACTAATCCTGACGGCAATTCTTCGCCGAAGATGCGTCCCAGCGCGCGCTCGTCACGTTCTTCTTCGCCTTCGAAGATCGCGAGGAGTTGTTCGGAACGGGGCAGGGCAGCCAGCTTCTGCTGAACGGCTTCGCGCGTGGCGGGCGACAGGTCGCGTGTCGGATCGTCGGTACGGCGGGCTAGCGACGCCAGAGCCTCCGACGCGGCCGGCTGCGTCATCAGGGCTTCGGCCCACCGTGATGCGGCTGCCGGCGGGAGCACCTGGTTGATGGGCCCGTAGAACAGTTCTCGCGCACCCAGCCGGGAAATGCACCAGAACTCGGACTCGCGCGCTTTTCCAGTTTTGACCATCTTGACCAGTGCGTCTCCCAATTCGATTTTGGTTTGAATGGGAAGTAATTCGAGACTGGCCGCGCTGCGCCACATTTCGCGCAGCAGGCTGCTATTCAGGCGGGGTTGTTTCTTGCTGCCGCGGGGGAGTAAGAAGGGCGCAATACGTTGGAACAGATCCACCTGCTGATTGCGATTTAGACCGCCGGCGATGCGGCCCCAGAAAATCCACCAGTCGATCTCGCACTGCACCTGGTTGGCGTATTGCAAACCACCGGCGTGGATGCGGCGGGTCTGCTCAATCCGGAAGTCATCGCCCGGAAATCCGAATCCGGGCCGCAGGCAAAATCCGCCCAGGTTCAGCCAGCGTGCTTCGAAAGCCGGACTTTTTTTTCGGCCGTCCGCACATTCGAGAAAGATATCCCCAAGCTGCCGGATCGCGCCAAGCGGCCATGAGGCGCGGCCCAGCGCCATTGTCTGTTCCAGCTTCGCCGGCAGTTCTTCGGGCGTGATCTGCGCTTTCGCGCCGGTCGAAAAGACGTTGCGGACCAGATCGGCGGCTGTTTTGAGCGCTTCTTCGCTGACCACTGCAGCGGGCTTCGCCTTCTCTGGCTCGGCTGCGCGCTTGCGCAGTTCGAACTGCAAGCGCCAGCGGTGATCGCTGATCTTCGATTCGCACCAGGTTTCGAGCGTGCCGATTTCGGTGAGCCGCGCGCCCACCTTGACGGGAATCAGTTTTTCTCCGGTCTTGCCGAATCGAATGACAGCGTTCAACGGCGCGTGCGTGTGCAGGCTCTCGTCGCTCGCTGAGAACTCGAGAACTTGGCCGGGCTGATCTTCGGTACGCGTAAGCGAGCTGTAGAGCCGGAAGGACACCGGCCGGTTGGCCACGAGCTGCAAATCCTCGCGATCGATCTCGAGTGTTGAGCCTTCTTCGGCGCCGCGCGGCACCAGACAAACGGCTGCGATCTTGTCTTCCGCTGCTTGCCCGACGCCGAGATAGTAGGTGCGTGGCAGGCCGCCGCGCACCAGGACGCCGCTGCCCGTCGATCGCACGTAGGAGTAGTACGCGGCGCCCGTTGCCACCGCCAGGTCTAGATCGCGGTTCTCGAGAATCTCGGGCCGCTTGCCGTACCAGTGGCCGACGGCGTCAGCCACGCGCTCGCGGCAAATTTCAGGGATGAAAAATCCGCCGTTGAACAGGATGGCGTCGGGCTGCTGGCCTGCGCTTTCGAGAAATGCGTTTAGGTGCTTGGTGATCGCGGGATCCGTAACGTAGGGCAAACCCAGCTCACGGAACAGGCTGCGCTTGTCCTCTTTGGGCATGTCACCGCGCGCGGTAATAGGCAGGAAGCCCTCGAGCGCGAGCTCCAGCGCTTCTTCGCGCAAAATTTCGGTTTTGAGCGAACCGCCCACGAGCGACGCGCCCGCTCCAAGCACTGTGACTTCGACGCTTTTCAGATGCGCATCGGCGAGCAGCCGCTCCTTCGCTGCCGTACACTGGCGCCGCAAGCCGCTGCGCTGGCGAATCGAGAGCGGCACGCCCAGCTTGGTTTCCACCAGCCAGGCCAGCGTGAGGTCGAGGTTGTCACCGCCGAGCAGCAGGTGTTTGCCGACGGCGGTGCGCGTGAAATCGACCCGGTCGCCTTCCCGGTCCACGCGGATCAGGCTGAAATCGCTGGTGCCGCCGCCCACATCGCACACCAAAACGATCTGGCCGTCGTATAGCAGTTTGCGCGAACGCTCGAAATTGTTGGCGATCCACGAATAGAACGCCGCGGCCGGCTCTTCGAGCAGTGTCAGCCTGGCGATTCCCGCATCCCCCGCTGCCATCACCGTCAGTTCCCGGGCCTCCTCATCGAACGACGCCGGAACCGTGAGGACGATGTCTTCGTCCGCGAGCGGCGTTGGGTGCTGTGCGTCCCAGGCCTCGCGGAAGCGCCGCAGAAATTCCGCGGACACCTCGACCGGGGAGAGAACACGGCCGGTCTCCTGTGAATCCCAGGGCAGAATTTTCGCCGTGCGGTCGACGTCGGGATTGGAGAGCCACGATTTCGCGGAATGGACCAGCCGCGTGGGAACCAGCGCCCCCTGTTCACGCGCGTAGACGCCAATCGGACGGCCGTCTTCGAGAAACATGAAAGAGGGCAAGGTGCGGCGGGGCTCGGTCTTTCCGGGGGCGATCAGTTGCGGCGTCTCGAAGATGTGGATGGGCGGAAAATTCAGATCTTCGGCTTCGCGGGGATCGATCCAGGCAAGCGCTGAGTTGGTGGTGCCGAGGTCGATGCCGATCTTCATTGCGCGACGCGCTCGCGGACGTTGAATTCGAGTTTCCAGCGGCGGCCGTCACGCGCCACGCACCACAACTGCAGGACCCCAGTCTCGGTCACTACGGTTTCAAACGAGACCGGCACGGTGCCTGTTCCTTCGGTGGATGTCAGGCTTACCTCCATCGGAGAAAGTTCCTGGAGTTCGTCGCCCAAGTCCTCGATCAGCGTGCCAGGCGAATCGTTTTTGCGAACCGTGGAGGAAAAGAAGCGGAACTCGGCGGGCTCACCCACCACCAGGCCGAACTCGCGATTCGGAATCTGGATCGACGTGCCCTCTTCCATGCCGAAGGGCGCAACGGTCAACGCCTTGAGCGGAGCCGCCATGCCCGGGACCGCTGGCATAGCGGTCTCGATTCCCACATAGTAAGTGCGGGGCACGCCGCCGCGAATGCGCACGCCGCGGCCATGTCGCGCCAGTCCGTAGTAAGCGGCGCCGCGCGACACCGCATGCATCAGATCTTCTCCGGCGAGCGGCTGGACCGGGCCGAATCCTTCGGCGGCGAGCCACGAATCCAGAACTTCGATCAGACGGTCGCGAATCAGACGCGCATGCAGCACGCCGCCGTTGAAAAGAACATGCGTTGGCGCAGCCAGGCCCGAGGGTCCGCGGCGCACCCGCTCATGCTCGGCCGAGGAAGCCTGCTGGCGCAAGAACTGCGCCATGTGCCTGGTGACCGCGGCGTCGGCGGCGTACGGAAGCCCGATCTCCTGCAGGCCGAACCGGCGCTGGCGCGCGGGCATATCGGAACTGGGCACGTTGGGAAAGAAGCCCTCCATCAGCACGCGTTCGATGTCTTCGCGTCGCAGCGCGGCCTTGATTGTGCCGCCCACCAGGCCGGTGCCTTTGCCCAGAATGGTGACGGGCTGCTCCTTGGCCCGCGCTCCCGGCTCGAGCAGCTTCTCCTTAGCGACTCGACAGTTCTGCCAGAGCTGGTGAAGCTGCAGGGTGTCGATGCGCGTGCCTTTCTGTGTCAGTTGTTCCGCGATCAGCCGGGCCAGTGCGAGATCCATGTTGTCGCCGCCCAACAGGATGTGCTCGCCGACGGCCATGCGATCGAGCGTCAGTTCACCCGCCTGCTCGGTCACCGCAATGAGGGTGAAGTCGGTGGTGCCACCCCCGATATCGACGACGAGAATCAGATCTCCCAGCTTCACGCGCTCGCGCCAGTCCTTGTGGCGCTCGATCCAGGCGTAGAACGCCGCCTGCGGCTCCTCGAGCAGCGTGACGTCACGGAAGGCGGCGCGCTCGGCCGACTGCAAGGTCAGTTCGCGCGCCACCGCGTCAAACGATGCGGGCACGGTGACCAGGATCTGCTGCTCGAGGAACGGCGCCTCGGGCATTCGGGAATCCCACGCCAGCCGCAGGTGTTCCAGATAGCGGGATGACGCGTCAACCGGCGAGATCTTTTTCACGCCTGCAGGCGCGCTCCAGGGAAGAATGTCGGCCGTGCGGTCAACGCCCGAGTGCGAGAGCCATGACTTTGCCGATCCCACCAGGCGGCCGGCGTTTTCTACGCCGCGCTTCTGCGCGAGCTTGCCGACGACCACTTCAGGCTCCGGATTCCACGGCAGCGCGAGCGAGTCTGCGGGAAAGTCCGTCGGGCCCGGAATGTAGAGCGATGAGGGCAGCAGAGGTTCGTCACGCACCTCGCCGGGATTGACGAGCTGCGGGACGTCCATTAACCGCACTTCGGGCAGTTCGAGCGGGTCGGTGTCGGATTTAAGTTCGGTGTAAGCCAGGGCGGAATTAGTGGTGCCCAGGTCGATTCCTATGACGTACTTCATTATTCAATTTCGATTTCTGCTGGAGCGACGATGGTGGAATCCTGCTTGGGGTTCAGCGGGGGAAGATCGACTTTGCCGGCGCGCCATCCCTTGTGGCGCAGCAGCCCGCCCGACGGTTTTCCCGCCGGAACGTTGCCGACAAACTTCACGGCGGCCGGATCGGAGACGGCGGGTTTGGTGAAAGTTCCCTCTACGCCATCGATGACCGGTTCGAGCTTGACGTAACGCGCCAGCGATTCCCGAGCCTGATCGTGCAGCCCGCGGACGGCCGCTCCCACCTGCTCGTCGGAATACGCGGCAACATCTTCCATAATGAAATCGATCAGACGCGAATCCCGCTGCAGGATGGAGAGCATTTGCAAAGCCCCGTCCGAGGCGCGCGGGGCCGCGGGGGCCGCGGGTGCTGCAGGTGTGCTCTTGGGCTTGGGCGCGCCCCGGCGCACGAGTCCGAGCTGCGTGATGGCGTCCTCAGGAAGAGAGCCGCTGAACAGGATGGAAAAGAAGCTGCGAATGGCGAGCCAGATGCGTCCCAAAGATCACTCCAGTCTTTCAGGATACAATCAGGCGCGCTCGTAAGCGAATGGGGAAGAGCTGAAAAGTTCCTGCCGAGGTGAACACGGGGAAACGATGCTGTACATTAGAAATTCCCCGTGCGACCGCTGCTGCGTTCGACAATCCGGATACTGGCCTCCCTGACGTTTGTCGGCGTCATCATCCTGGTTTATTGCAAATTCGTGACGGTGAATCCTACAACCGTGGCCTTGACGCTGTTGCTGGCCGTTCTGGGAATTGCGGCGCAGTGGGGACTGACAGAGTCTATTGTCGCTTCACTTGCCGCGATGCTGGGCTTCAACTATTTCTTCCTGCCGCCCATCGGCACTTTCGAAATCGCGGATTCGCAGAACTGGGTGGCGCTTATCGCCTTCCTGGTCACGGCGTTCACAGCCAGCCAGCTCTCCATCAGGGCCCGCCGGCGTACAGCGGAGGCCGATGCACGGCGCCGCGAGGTGGAAAGACTGTACGCGTTGGGTCAAACCATGCTGATGAGTGGCAGCGTCCGCACAACCGCCCGCGATACGGTGAACAGCATCATGCGCACCTTTGAAATTCCCGGGGCGGTACTTTTCAGCAAAGCGGAGGACGAATTCTTTCGCTCCGACCGGCAGACTCTGGCGATAAGCGATGAACAGCTCCGGTGGATCGCGGGCAGCGACGAGCCCCTCGTCGACCGTCAGAGACAGATTGCGATCACGCCGATCCGTCTGGGAGGGCAAGTGCTGGGAAGTCTCGGATTCATCGGCTGCACGATGTCCACTGCCGCGCTCAATGCCGTCACGTACCTGGTTGCGATCGGCATCGAGCGGGCCCGGTCGCTCGAAGAAGGCAGCAAGACGGAAGCGCTGCGCCAAAGCGAGGCTCTCAAAGCGGCCCTGCTTGATGCACTGGCTCATGACCTGAAAACGCCGCTCACCTCGATCAAAGGCGCGGTCAGCCACCTGCTGGCAAAGCCGCGTGACGCCGAGGAAAAAGAACTGCTCACTATCGCCGACGAAGAGGCCGATCGTCTCAACCAACTAGTGGTCGAAGTCCTCGAGATGGCGCGGATCGAAGCTGCGAAGCTCCATCCGGACCGGTCTGCGCACGCTGTCGGCGAGATTATTTCCGCCGCGGTTCAGGCGCAGGAGGAGTCGCTCAAGGGCCGGCGTGTGGAACTGCACGTTGCCGAGCCGCTGCCTCCGGCGGATGTCGATTTCGAATTCATCCAGGAAGTGCTGAAGCAACTGTTGGACAACGCCGTGAAATATTCGCCCGCAGGTTCTCCGCTCATCATCTCCGCCAGCGTTGCCGGAGAAAGAATCGTAATCAGCATCACCGATCGTGGTGAAGGCATAGCTGAAGACGAACAAACCCGAATCTTCGAGAAGTTCTATCGAGGACGGTCTTCGCGCGACCACGTGCTGGGAACCGGGCTGGGCCTTTCCATCGCCAAAGGAATCATCGAAGCCCACGGGGGCAAGATCTGGGTGACCAGCCAGGCCGGCAAGGGTTCGATCTTCAGCTTTGCGCTGCCTATCAGCAAGGAGGAACTGGTGCGATGAGCGGCGCAAAGATCCTGGTGGTAGACGATGAACCGCAGATTCGCCGCATGATGCGCGCTACGCTGACCAGCAGCGGACACCAGGTGGATGAGGCTCGCACGGGAGAAGAAGCCATGGAAAAGTTTCGTGAGTTTCTGCCCGATCTGGTGCTTCTCGATTTGAACATGCCGGGCATGGGGGGGCTGGAAGCCTGCCGGGCGTTGCGCAGCGGATCCGACGTGCCCATCATCATTCTGACCGTGCGCAACGCCGAGAAGGAGAAAGTGGAAGCGCTGGATGCCGGCGCCGATGACTATGTGTGCAAGCCCTTCAGCATGCAGGAACTGCTGGCCCGCATACGGGCGGCGCTGCGCCGTGCGCCCGCTTCGGCCGAGAGCGGGCCGCAGGGATTTACTTCGCAGGATCTGGAAATCGACTTCAGCGGACGCAGAGTGCGCGTGAAGGATAAGAACATCCGGCTGACGCCCAAAGAGTTTGAATTGCTGCGGCACCTGTTTATGCGCGGGGGCAAACCGGTTCCCCACCGCGAGCTGTTACAAGCGGTCTGGGGACCTGACTACGGCGATGAAACCGACTACCTTCGTGTTTTTATCAACCATCTTCGAAAGAAGATTGAGCTCAATCCGGCGCACCCCAAGTACATTCTGACCGAGCCCTGGATCGGATACCGCTTCGCCATTTCAGAAAATTCGGTGACCGAATGACTCCGGCGGTGCCTGAAAAGCTTCGAGCCAGCGTCTCCCAAGGGAAATGGGACCAGGCGTTAGCGATCATTCAGCGACTGGATCCGGCAGCGGCCGCGGATTTGCTGATGCGCCTCTCGTTTGAACAGCAGCAAATCCTTTTCCGCAAAATGAGCACCGATTCCGCTGCGGCCCTCGTAGCCGGCCTGCCCTATTACCACGCATACGTGCTGCTGCACTCGCGGCCGGTGGAGGAGATGGCCGCCATCGTCGACAAGATGAACCCAGGCGAACGCCTCCAGTTCTTTGATGAACTGCCGGAAGAGGCCTGGCAGCGGCTGATGGATGAGCTGGCGGAGAAGCGGCCCCCTGCGGCGCCGCGAGGGGAGGGCGCCGCGGTTGAGGAGTTCCCGGCTATTGGCCGGGTGGCGTTCCCCGTGGAACCGATCATTGAGGCGCGGAGGATTGAGAAGAGTTTCGAGCGGCCGGACGGCGGCCAGATGCTGGTGATCTCGGCGACCGACCTCGCGGTGGAATCGGGAGAAATCATCGCACTGCTTGGACCCTCGGGCTCCGGCAAATCAACTCTGTTGCGCATTCTCTCCGGGCTCACCACGCCATCCGGAGGCGAAGTGCTGTGGCATGGCAAGCCGCTCGCTGAATCGCTACCAAACGTCGCTATTGTGTTCCAAAGCTTCGCCTTGTTTCCATGGCTAACCGTGCTGGAAAACGTTGAGGTTCCGCTGCTGGCGCGCGGCCTCGAGCACGAGGAGCGTCACCCCCGGGCGCTGAAGACTCTCGCCGCAGTAGGATTGGAAGGTTTCGAAACGGCCTACCCGAAGGATCTATCGGGAGGCATGAAGCAGCGTGTCGGATTCGCGCGCGCTCTGGCGGTGGAACCGGAAATTCTCTTCATGGACGAGCCGTTTTCGGCTCTCGACGTTCTTACCGCGGAAAACCTTCGCGGCGAGCTGATGGAGTTGTGGACCGGTAAGAAAATGCCCACCAAGAGCATTTTCCTGGTGACGCACAACATCGAGGAGGCGGTCCTGCTTGGTGACCGCATCATCGTCCTCGGGCGGAATCCCGCCAGGATCCGCGCCGATTTCCGGGTTCCCCTGCCACAGCCTCGGGAACGTCATTCCGCCGAGTTCCTCCTGTACGTCGATTACATTTATAAACTCATCACGCAGCCCGAGATGCAGCCGGGCCTGCCGTCGGAGCGGCCGGCGAAAGTGGCGTACCAGCTGCTGCCGCATGCTCGTCCTGGCGGCATCGCCGGACTACTCGAGCTGCTCTACGACCACGCCGGCAGGGAAGATCTGTACCGCGTGGCGGAGGAACTCCGCATGGAAGTGGACGATCTGCTGCCGATCGTGGAAGCCACCGTGCTGCTTGGTTTTGCCAAATCGGATAAAGGCGATCTCGAGATCACGCCCGCTGGCCGAGTCTTTGCCGAGGCCGACATTTCGACGCGACGGACCTTGTTTCGCGATGCTGCGCTCGCCAACGTGACGTTGCTTCAGCAAATTCACAGCGCTCTGTCGAGTAAGTCCGACCATGCCATGCCGCTCGATTTTTTCCGCGACATTCTGGACGAGCACTTTGCCGAGCCGGAAGTCCAGCGACAAATTGAAACCGCTTTGAACTGGGGCCGGTATGGCGACCTGTTTACCTACGACCCCGAAGGCGACCGGCTATTCCTGGACCAGGCGGCAAGCTCCGCGGACGCTGCACCGCTACACTGATGGCGCCCCCGGCTGAACCGAAATCTCTCGCCTGGAGCCCGTCGTCGTCCGTCACATCGCTCTTGAGAGATGTGCCTATTGTCTTCGCCGCACTCGCCCTTTTCTTCACCTTGTTGTCGCTGGCTCACTACTGGGCGGGTCCCGTCAATACACAGGCTGCCATTCGCCTCGACCCCGGCGCGTTGCCAAAATATGCGCTGTTTTCGGTGGCGCGCATCACCATCGCTTACTTTTTCAGCCTGATGCTCACGCTAGTCTATGCGTACGTGGCCGCACACAACGCCAGAGCCGAGCGGTTTCTGATTCCTTTGCTGGACACCCTGCAATCCATCCCCGTTCTCAGCTTTCTTCCGCCCGTAATGGTCGCCATGGTCTCTCTTTTTCCGACCCGGCAACTGGGCGTGGAACTCGGTTCGATTCTGCTGATCCTTACCGGCCAGGTTTGGAACATGACTTTCAGCGTTTACTCCTCGATGAAAAGCATTCCTCGCGAAATGGCTGAAGCGGCCGAGACTTACCGTTTGAGCTGGTGGCAACGGTTCATCCAGCTTGAATTGCCGTATTCGGCCATCGGACTCGTCTGGAACTCCATGATGGCCGTGGCCGGAGGATGGTTCTTTCTGATGGCGTGCGAGATGTTCGTGCTGGAGAACCACGACCTGCGTCTGCCCGGCCTGGGCTCCTACTTGCAGACCGCGGCCAACGCGGGTGACACCAAAGCCATCCTCTGGGGAGTGATGGTTATGATTGCGGTGATTGTCTTAATCGATCAGGTGGTCTGGCGCCCCATGATCGCCTGGAGCGAAAAGTTCAAGTTCGAACAGGTGGAAGCGTCCCAGACCGCTCGATCACCCGTCCTGGATCTGCTGCGCCGCTCGAGGATACTGGCCCGCACGGCGCGGGCGACGATAGCACCCGCGCGCGAAGCGCTAACACTGTATTTCGCAAGAGAACACGCATCACCGTCCGGGCGCAGCAGACACAGGTGGGGGAAATGGATCGCTCGCGTGCTGTCCGTCGCGGTATTGCTGGGCGTCTTGTACGCAATTGGAAAGATGACCGGGATGCTGGCCATGCTTTCTCGGCCTGAGCTGCGCAGCATCTTTGTCGGCGCGGGGGCGACTTTTCTCCGCGTTGAATTCACCCTAGTGTTGGCGGGCCTCTGGACGATTCCGGCGGGAGTTTACATCGGCTTGCGGCCGAGGCTCGCCGCCATCGCTCAGCCAATCGCACAAATCGCGGCTTCCGTGCCAGCAACAGCGCTGTTCCCAATTGTTTTGCTCTTCCTGATTCGCGTGGGCGGCGGTTTGGGGATTGGCTCCATTGTGTTGCTCCTGCTCGGCACGCAATGGTACATCCTGTTCAACGTGATTGCCGGCGCCACCTCCATCCCTACGGACCTGAGAGAAGTCTGCGACGTGTTCGGTCTGAGCAGAATCGAGCGCTGGCGCAGGCTCCTGCTGCCGGGGATCTTTCCGTACCTGATCACAGGCTTCGTCACGGCGTCAGGCGGAGCGTGGAATGCCAGCATCGTTGCCGAGTATTTCCGTTTTCAGAATCAGACCTTTTCGACTACGGGTTTAGGGGCGGTGATTAGCCATGCTACCGACACCGGCAATTTCCGTGTGCTGCTCGGGTCCACGGTTGTCATGGCGGTGATCGTCGTTACGGTGAACCGGCTCCTCTGGCGGCCCTTGTACGCGCTGGCGAATACACGGTTTAAGCTCGAGACCTGACCTCGAAGCCATAAGGAAGTTTCAACTCTTTCTTAACAACTTCTTAATGGCCAACCGCCTATGCTGAACGTGGATGGCCCAAATCCAGAAAACTGCTTCACGGCCGACTCAGCCGGATGAACCGTGTGGTGTATGGGTATCGCGCAGCTTCACCGAGCGCCGCCGCAGAACCGGCGATCTCAGGGTTTTTGTGCTGCACACCTCCGCCGATTTGACGCGAGCTGCTCTCGGCGCAGTGGCCGCGCTCACGCGGAACCTCAGCGCCCGTGTGACGCTCGTCGCGGTGCAGATCGTGCCGTTCCCCCTGCCGCTTGATCGTCCCGACGTCCCGCCGACCTTCTTGGAGCAAGAACTAAAGGTCCTGGTCCGCGGAATCGATGCGCCGGTGGATGTGCGCGTTGTGATCGCTCGGGATCGAGCGGTGGGCATCGAGGAGGCCATTTCGCCGGGCTCATTGGTGGTGTTAGCCGCAAAGAAGCACTGGTGGCCAACCTCGCATGAAAGACTGGCGCGCTGGCTGGCGCGCGCTGGGCACAGCGTGACACTCGTGGAGGTCTGAGATAATTCGATGATGCTGGACCTGATGTTCATCTCGATTGCCGTGCTCTTCTTCGTCGTAAGCTGGGCCTATGTTCGTGGGTGTGACCGTCTCTAGGGGTTCTCGATGGATTATTTGATCGCAGGCATTATTTCACTGGGGCTGGCGGTGTACCTCGTGTATGCACTTCTGCGCCCCGAGCGTTTCTGATTAGGAGATTCTGTGACTCCGAATGGACTTCTTCAAATCGGTGTGTTTTTCCTGATTATATTGGCCCTGACCAAGCCGTTGGGCGCCTTCATGACGCGCGTGTTCGCGGGCGAGCGGACCTGGCTGCATCCGGCGCTGCGGCCCGTCGAGCGATTGATTTACAAGCTTTGCGGCATCCATGAAGACCAGGAACAGCGCTGGACCGGCTACGCCGCGTCCCTGTTGATGTTCAGTCTGGCGAGTCTGCTGCTTACGTATCTGATGCAGCGCTTGCAGGGATTCCTGCCGTTCAATCCGCAGGGATTCGGAACCGCACACGCGGCGCAGGGCGCCACGGCGATGACCCCCGACCTGGCGTTCAATACCGCCGTCAGCTTCACTACCAACACGAACTGGCAAGCCTACACGCCCGAAACCACCATGAGCTACCTGACTCAAATGGCCGGGCTCGCTACGCACAACTTTTTCTCGGCGGCTGCCGGCATGGCGATCGCAGTCGCTCTGATCCGCGGCTTCGCACGCCACACGAGCGAAAAGATCGGCAATTTCTGGGTGGACATGACGCGCGCCACGGTTTACGTTTTGTTGCCGATATCGCTGGTCATCGCCCTCATGCTCGTCTCACAAGGCGCGATCCAGAATTTCAGCGCTTACACGAAGGTCGCCACTCTCGAAGGCGGAACTCAGATCATCGCGCAGGGCCCCACCGCCTCGCAGGAAGCCATCAAGATGCTGGGCACCAACGGCGGCGGGTTCTTCAACGCGAACTCCGCGCATCCCTTTGAAAACCCAACGCCGCTTTCGAATCTCATCGAGATGCTCGCCATCTTTGTGATCCCCGCCGGTCTCACCTACACGTTCGGAAAGATGGTGAAGGATACGCGGCAAGGGTGGGCCATATTTGCGGCGATGAGCGCTTTGTTTTTCGTGGGCGTATTCGTGGCATACCCATCGGAGCAATCCGGGAACCCCATCCTGGCTCCAGTCGGCATTGAGAGCCAGGCCACTGCGACGCAGTCCGGCGGGAATATGGAAGGCAAGGAAGTGCGCTTCGGCATTGCGAATTCCGCCTTGTTCGCCACCGTCACTACCGACGCAAGCTGCGGGGCGGTGAACAGCATGCATGATAGCTACACGCCTTTGGGCGGCCTGGTGCCGCTGGTGAACATCGAACTGGGCGAGGTGGTGTTCGGCGGCGTGGGCGCCGGGCTGTACGGAATGTTGATGTTCGCCATTCTGACCGTTTTCATTGCCGGCTTGATGGTGGGGCGCACGCCCGAGTACCTGGGCAAAAAGATCGAGCAGAAGGAAGTGAAGATGGTGATGCTGGCCGTGCTGGTCCTGGCTGCGAGCATTCTCCTGTTCTCGGGCACGAGCGCCGTGATCCAGTTCGCCAAGAATAGCTGGTGGAATCCGCCCGGTCCAGCCACGGCCAATCTGACTAACAACGGACCGCACGGCCTTTCAGAAATCCTCTACGCCTATAGTAGCGGAACCGGTAACAACGGCAGCGCGTTTGTGGGCCTGAATCCGAACACCCCCTGGTACAACCTCACCATTGGGATGGCCATGCTGATTGGCCGGTTCCTGATGATCATCCCACTGCTGGCCGTGGCGGGCAGCCTGGCGCAGAAAAAAGTCGTTCCGGCCTCGGCGGGCACTCTGCCCACCAGCGGCCCTCTGTTCGTTGGGTTGCTGGTTGGCGTGGTGGTGATCGTAGGAGCGCTGACCTTTTTCCCGGCGCTTACGCTCGGTCCGGTGGTGGAACATTTTCTCATGATGCGGCACCAGCTCTTCTCCTTGCTTGTGTTGCCGGTTTGGAGTTAAAACGATGCTCGTGGAGAGTCAGAACCCGACAGTCAACATCCTGCCAACCAAGCGGCGCCGCGCCCGGCCGTTGTTCGACCCGCCCATAGTGAAGCGGGCCATACGGGACTCCTTCGTCAAGCTGAACCCCGTCACCATGATGAAGAATCCGGTCATGTTCGTGGTGGAGGTGGGCGCCGCGCTGACTACCGTCCTCGTCTTGCGCGACTGGAGGGTGGGCGCAGCCGACCTCGGCTTCACCTTTCAGATCACTCTGTGGCTGTGGTTCACAGTGTTATTCGCCAATTTCGCGGAAGCCATGGCTGAAGGCCGCGGAAAGGCGCAAGCGGACACCCTTCGCAAGACCAAGACCGAAACCGTCGCGCACCGGCTGAAAAACGGCGGCAAGATCGAACAGGTCGCGGCCAGCCAGCTCCGCTGCGGCGACACGGTGGTGTGTGATCCCAACGACATCATCCCCGGCGACGGCGAGGTGATCGAGGGCATCGCCAGCGTTGACGAATCGGCCATTACGGGAGAAAGTGCCCCCGTGATCCGCGAATCCGGCGGCGATCGCAGTGCGGTTACCGGCGGCACCAAAGTCCTATCCGATCAGATCAAGATCCGCATCACCTCGAACCCCGGTGAGACCTTCCTGGACCGCATGATCGCTCTGGTAGAAGGCGCGCAGCGGCAGAAGACCCCCAATGAGATCGCGCTCAATATTGTCATAGCGGGCCTGACGCTCGTATTCCTGCTGGCCGTCGTCACGCTGCACCCGTTTGCGCAGTACAGCGTGAGCGCCACCGGCGCGGGTAAAGCTCCCAGCATCGCCGTGCTTATCTCGCTTTTGGTGTGCTTGATTCCCACCACCATCGGCGGCCTGCTTTCCGCCATCGGTATCGCGGGCATGGACCGCGTGATGCAGCACAACGTGCTGGCCATGAGCGGCAAGGCCGTCGAGGCCGCCGGCGACGTGAACACGCTGCTGCTTGACAAGACCGGCACCATCACTCTGGGCAACCGCCAGGCTGTGGAGTTTATTACTGTTGACGGAGTATCTCCTGCTGAACTGGCGGATGCAGCCCAGCTCTCGAGCCTGGCTGACGAAACGCCCGAAGGCCGCTCCATCGTCGTGCTGGCGAAGGAAAAATATCAACTGCGTGGCCGGGAGGTTGCCTCGCACGAGGCCAAGTTCATCCCATTCTCTGCGCAGACGCGCATGAGCGGAGTCGATCTGGACCACCGCAGCGTCCGCAAAGGCGCTACCGATGCCGTTATTGAGTTCGTCCGCGAACACGGCGGCGCAATTCCACCCAGGCTAACCGAGGTCACCGACCACATCGCCCGGTCGGGTGGCACGCCTTTGGTAGTGGCCGACGGCCCGAGGGTGCTGGGCATAATTCACCTGAAGGATGTCGTGAAGGGCGGCATGCGGGAACGCTTCGATCAACTCCGCGCTATCGGCATCCGGACCGTCATGATCACCGGCGACAATCCGCTCACCGCGGCAGCCATCGCTTCTGAAGCCGGGGTGGACGATTTCCTGGCGCAAGCCACACCCAAACAGAAGATGGATTTGATCAAGAAGGAGCAGGCGGGCGGGCGCCTGGTCGCCATGACGGGCGACGGCACCAACGACGCACCGGCTCTGGCACAGGCCGACGTCGGCGTGGCCATGAATACAGGCACCATGGCGGCTAAAGAAGCCGGCAACATGGTGGATCTCGACAGCAATCCGACGAAGCTCATTGAGGTCGTCGCTATCGGAAAGCAACTGCTCATGACGCGCGGAGCGCTCACCACCTTCTCTATCGCCAACGACGTCGCTAAATATTTCGCCATACTGCCGGCTATGTTTTCGGTGACGTATCCAGCGATCGCGGCGCTCAACGTGATGAGATTGCACAGCCCGGAAAGCGCGGTGCTGGCCGCGGTGATCTTCAACGCGCTCATCATCATTGCGCTGATTCCTCTCGCGCTGCGCGGCGTCGCGTACAAGCCCATGAGCGCGGCAGCGCTTCTGCGCCGCAACATCCTGGTCTACGGCGTTGGCGGAATTATCGCGCCGTTTCCCGGAATTTGGATCATTGACGTGCTGCTGGGATGGCTGCACCTGGCGTAAAGGAGAAAGAGAATGTTGGAACAGTTTTGGCCTGCCGTACGAATCACTCTGCTGCTCACCGTGCTAACGGGGCTGCTGTACCCCGCGCTGGTCACGGGTATTGCGCAGGCAATCTTCCACAAACAAGCCAACGGCAGCCTCATTGAAGTAAACGGCAAGATTGTGGGCTCGGAACTGATCGGACAGAAATTCTCGAAGCCCGAATACTTTCAGGGGCGGCCTTCAGCGGCGGGCGATGGCTACGACGCCGCCAATTCCGGCGCGTCGAACTTCGGCCCGACTAATCAGAAACTTGTGGATCGCATCAAGGCCGATGCAGAGAAATTCCGGAAAGAGAATCCGGATTTCACCGGCCCCATTCCTGCCGACCTGCTGACAGTATCCGCAAGCGGTCTCGACCCAGACCTTAGCCCGGCCTCCGCCGCCGCACAGATTTCCCGAGTCGCCAAGGCCCGCGGCATCGCGCCGGCTCAGATCGAGCAGCTTGTGCAACGCTTCACCGAACCCCGGCAGCTTGGTTTCCTCGGCGAGCCGCGTGTCAATGTGTTGAAGCTTAATCTCGCGCTCGACTCAACCTATCCGGCAAAACGGTAACCTTTCCTCAGGACCAGTTCTGCTCCAGGCGACGATCTTGGTAACATGCTATCGGTATGCCTGCTGCGCGGCCCAGCCCCGAAGAACTGCTTCGTCGCATAGAAGCTGAAGAGCGGCAGTCCCGCCGCGGGCGCCTCAAAATCTTCCTGGGCTACGCTTCGCGCGTCGGCAAGTCGTTTCGTATGCTCGACGAAGGGCGGCGCCGCAAGCAGCGCGGGCAGGATGTGGTCATCGGCTACATTCAGGGCAAGCTCGAACCCGAAGTATCGAAGTTGCTCGCCACCATAGAAGTGATCCCCGGGCTGAAGGTCCGCGTGGATGGAAAAGAAGACGAGGTGATGGACGTCGTCGCCATCCTTCGCCGGAACCCGCAAGTGTGCCTGGTGGATGAACTGGCTCACGATAACCCGCCTGGAAGCCGCAACCCCAGGCGGTGGCAGGACGTGAAAGAGCTTCTCGATTACGGCATTACGGTGGTGACGGCCATCAACCTGCAATATATTGCCGAGCAGCAGGACGCCGTCGAGAAGATCACTGGCAAACGGCCCGGCCAGACCGTGCCCGAAGCTTTCATCCGTTCGGCCGATGAGATCGTCATCGTGGATGCGCCACCCGGGGATTTGCAGGAGCGTGAAGGGGCCAGCGCCGCCGACACCCGCCGGCTCTCGGAACTCCGCGAGCTGGCCCTGCTGTTGGCGGCCGAAGTTGTCGATCAGCAATTGCATCACGCGCTGGATGTGCGCGGGGTGGAAACCTTTCTGGGCAGCCAGGAGCGCATCCTGGTTTGTATCACGCCGCGCAGCAATGCCAAACGCATGTTGGAGAGCGGGCATCGCAATGCGCAACGATTTCATTGCGACCTTCTGGCGTTATACGTAAGGCAGAAAGGCTTGAGCGCCTCCGACGAGGAACTGGTGGAGCAGCATCTGGCGCTTGCGCGTGAACTGGGCGCGAAGGTGCACATCCTGGAGGCCTCGGGTTCAGCCTCGGGCATTCTTGAATTTGCCCGGGCGCACGCCGTCACGCAATTGTTTGTCGGCCACAGCCTGCGCAGCCGCTGGCGCGAATTGCTCTTCGGCAATCCGTTGGACCAGTTGATCGAGGCGGCCGACGCCATGGATGTGCGCATCTTCCCTCATTCGGAACCTCGCACGGTGTCATGAATCCGCCATCCCCACCCAAAAAAAAAGGCCGCTTCAACATCTTCTTGGGCTACGCGGCGGGCGTCGGCAAGACGTACCAGATGCTGGAGGAGGGCCAGGAGCTCCGCCGCAAAGGCATGGACGTGGTAGTCGGCTACTTCGAGCCTCATGGGCGCAAGGACACCATCGCCCAAACGGAGGGGCTGGAAATCATCCCACGCCGAAGAATCGAATACCGCGGCACGATCTTCGAAGAGATGGACACCGAGGCGATTCTAAGGCGCAACCCGGAGATCTGCCTCGTCGACGAGCTGGCGCATACCAACGTCCCTGGCTCGGAGCGCACCAAGAGGTGGCAAGATGTGCAGGTGCTGCTCGATGCGGGTATCAGCGTGCTGACCTCGCTCAATATCCAGCACCTGGAGAGCTTGAATGATCAGGTCTGGCAGATGACCGGAGTGCGCGTGCGGGAAACGCTGCCGGATTGGGTGGTGGATCAGGCGGACGAAATTGTGGTGGTGGACGTCACGCCACGGGCGCTCCGCCACCGTCTGGAGCGCGGCGTCATCTACTCGCGGGAGAAAGCGGAAAAGGCTCTGGAGAATTTCTTTGCAGAGCACAACCTGAGCGCGCTGCGCGAGATCGTCATGCGGCATGCGGCCCACGAGATTGAAGAGAGACTGTCCGCGGAAGACGGCGCCTCGGCTTTGCCGGGCTTGCGAGACGCGCCTGCTTCCGCGGAACCGTCGGGGCGGAAGGAGTGCATCCTGATTTGTATCGACGAGCGGCCTTCCTCTGCCGTGCTGATCCGGCGCGGAAGGAGAGTAGCCGACTACCTCCGGGCCGAATGCCTCGCTATCTATGTCAGCCGCGATCCCACGCTTTCGCATCTGGCGCAGGAGGAGCGGGAAGCAATCGAAAAACACCTGGGATTTGCTCGCAATCTCCGCATCGAGACCCACGTGATCGAAGGGGATGAAGTGCCGGAGAGCGTGGTGGAGTTCGCCCGCGCGCGCCACGCCACGCAGATTTTCATGGGCCGGAGTTTTTCTAAGCGTTGGAAGCATCGCCTGCGGGGAAGCACGCTGCACCGGGCCGTACGGCTGGCGCGCGATATGGAGATCACCATCGTGGCCGAACGGCGGCGATAAAGGCGGATTCGGAACTCAACGAGAGTCGCAATTGACCGCCGGCATCGTCTTGATCTCGGCGGTGACCGCCGAGCCGGCGGCCGGGAATCTCATCGCGCGCCCGCAACCTCGGTCGTCAGATTAAACGGGATCTCGAAGACCACGTCTACGTCCACGGGCGCCCCGGCGCGCGTTGCGGGCTTGAATTCCCATGACTGCAGATCTTGAATCACAGCCTGTTCCACCGCGGGGCTGCTGTGCCGGAGCAGCGCAATGCCATCCAGCCTGCCGTCCCTTTTCAATACCGCCGCGATCTGCAGCCTCCGCTCCGTGCGCCCACCCGGTATCATCGCGTCGACGGGCTCATGCTTTCGGTAGGGGATGGGGGACCGCACTTCGGAATTGTCGCCGGGCTTTTGGTCGTGGTCCGCAAACCAGAGGATCCAATCGCCGCCGTAGTCGGGGAAGTTCTCAATCGGAATCACCATGGTATATACGCTGCGGCCCTGGAAGCGGCTGTCGATGGCGGCCGGTATGGTTCGCGAAGAAGGCCGCAAGGGTACCGACATGGTCGAAACCGGAACGCTGCGCACCGTCTCTGCGTAGAGAACAGTCTTCCGATTGGTATTTAGGAAATCCGGGCTGGAACCAAGTCTGCTGGTTCTGGCTTCTCGAACGCTCAGTCCGGGCACGGTGAGACTCCCGGAGCCGCCTCCTTCGCCGGTGGATGGTTCTCCAACGTTTGGAGCTTTCGAGAACCGGCCCGGACGCACTCCGTCAGGCAACTCGCCGAGCCGGTCGCTGGGATGCAGGCTGGCAACCGCGATATCCACGGCGCCGTTCCCGGTGCTCGCGGTCTGCCCGATGGGTCCATTGGGCGGCGGTGCGATGCCTTGGGAGAGTGACGCCGTGCCGAGTCCTGCGGGTAAAGAAGACTGCATCTTGGCACCCCCATTCCCGCCAACGGAAGCGTCCGGGGCATCCAGCACCGCGGCCGGAGGCGCCAAACCTGATGGCTGCGTGTCCTGAGGCGGGAGAACCAACGCTTTCTTCAATTGCAGCGCATGAAGTCCATTGTCTGTTTTCAGCGACGCAACCAGCGGCACCGGTGCGTCCAGCATCGAAGCAGGAGCATCCGAACGAGCTTGTTGCACTGGTGGCACAAACGCCTTGCGTGGCTTGGATGGCTGGTCCGCACTGAGCGCGTGTTCCACGTCACCCTTTGGATTCGGCGGCGAATCGTTCGGCGTGCGGGAACTCACTCCCTCCCTTGCCGGCCGTTCCAGTTTCCGCTTCACCTCGGTCGGTGGCGGCGGAGGTAAAGAAGTATTCGTTCTCACGATCAGATTCGGCAGGGGCAGGTCTTGGGGGATCAGCAGCTTCGGGATTGGCCGCCAGATGAACTGCTGGTTTGACACCGGATTTGGCGACTCAGCAATGATGGCCTGCTTCGAGAGCTCTTTCCCGCGCGGCTCAGGCGAGTCGCCGATTTTCTGGGCCGCCTGGACGTCCGGCAGTTTCTTTTGAAAGTTGTACCAGATGAGCTTATGCGCCTGGGGTTGGATCAGTTCCTTGTAAGCCGTGGTTTCATCTGCATCGTCGTGAGAGGGAAGCAGAAAAAGGAGCGCGACCACGATTCCGTGCAATCCCGTTGAGAAAACGAACGAGCACGGCCGAAGCCCGTAACCGGCGCGCCGTCGCCCGGCCCTGGGCCCTGATCGAACTGGTAGCTCCCGAGACATCCGCGATCGGCCCAATCCGCAGGATAGCAGAGTCGACGTTCACACCTGATGAGGGTAAATCCCTGAAAGTACTGCTTCGCGCCGAAGTTTCTGGAATTCGAGCGCCTTGGTTGTTACATTCGTAACCGTAGGGCATTGATTTGCCCAGGGTTAGCTTTTCGCACCGCCTTCGGCTGCGGTACTATTCATTAAAAAGGAAAATTCATGAATCGACGACACTTTCTGATGAGTTCGCTGGCGGCGGCCGCCGTGCGCTCAAGCAGTCTGGCCAGCCCCAACGACACGGTGCGCGTGGCCTGTGTGGGGGTGCGCGGCCAGGGTGAATCTCACATCAGGCACTACCTCCCCATGCAGAACGTGGAAATCGCGGCCATCTGCGATATTGACGAATCCGTGCTCAATCGGCGCATTAATGAAGTGGAGAAGGCCGGTAAAAAGCGGCCGGCCGCGTTCACAGACCTGCGGAAGCTGCTCGAAGACAAGTCCATCGACGCGATCTCGATCGCCACACCGAACCACAGCCACACATTGCAGACGGTGTGGGCGTGCCAGGCCGGCAAGGACGTCTACGTCGAGAAGCCGTGTTCGCACGACATGTTTGAGGCCAGGCAGATTGTGGCAGCGGCGCAGAAGTACAACCGCATCGTGCAGCACGGGACGAATTGCCGCTCGGGCATAGCGCGGGAAGCGGTGGACAAACTGCGCGAGGGTTTAATTGGCGACGTTTACATGGCCCGCGGCACTTGTTTCAAGTGGCGCGACACCATCGGCCGCAAACCGGTAGAACCCGTGCCTGCTGGAGTGCATTACGACTTGTGGCTTGGGCCCGCACCCGAGCATCCGTTCACGCGCAACCGCTTCCACTACAATTTCCACTGGTTCTGGGACTACGGCAACGGAGACCTCGGCAACCAGGGCGTCCACCAGTTGGACGTGGCGCGATGGGGCATGGGTGTGAAGTACCCGGTCAAGGTGAGCGCGATGGGGGGCCACTTCATGTTCGACGACGACCAGGAAACGCCCAACACGATCTCTTGCATGTTTGAATTCGACGACAGCGGCAAGAAGAAATTCATTACCTTCGAAGTGCGCCACTGGATGACCAACCACGAGGGCGACATGAACGAAGGCGCCAGGGATTCCAATTCCATCGGCGCCATTTTCTACGGCTCGAAGGGTTACATGGTGGTCAGCGATGAAGACCACGGAACCTACCACACGTTCCTGGGACGGGAACAGGAGCCGGGGCCAAGCGGCAAGGAACTGGGCAACAACTGGGCCAACTTCATCGACGCTGTGCGCAGCCGCAAGCATTCCGACCTGAACGCGCCCATCGAAGAAGGCGCCATCTCGACCACGCTGGTGCACCTGGCGAATATGTCGTACCGCCTGGGCCGCACGCTCCACTTTGATGCCGAGAGCTACTCCTGCAAAGGCGATGCGGAAGCCAACGCCATGTTCAAGCGGGACTACCGGAAGCCGTTCGTGGTGCCGGAAAAGGTGTAACGTCAAACGCGGAAATAGTCCGGACGCCAGGTCACAATCGCCTTCTTGATATCGCGTTGCGGCATGTTGCCGGCGAGCGCCTTCTGGACCAGCGAGGGGATCTCTGCATCACAGGCAAATCGCAGGGCGATGAGCTGCGCCTCGGTCAGTTCGCCGATGCGGGCCCGCAGAGGTTCGGCGAGCAACTGCGTCAGCCGCAAACGTTCTTCGAGGCGGATCACGCGGTCCTGCGCTTTCAGGGCATAAGTTCGGATTTTCACCACCGCGATCACTCCGGCTATCGACAGAACCACAAACCAGCCGGCGCCCAGGCCGGGGTTTCGTATCAGGTTCCAAATCGCGACGAGAACGTTAATGCCGGCCAACGGGAGAAGGAAGAAGTGAAACGGCGGATCGAGCCGGGTGTGATTGTTATAGTTCTGCGCAGTGTTTGCAGCCATCAGAATCTCCTCGCGTACTGATAACTATTCTACGAGGGTTTAAGACGTGGGGCGGGCTTTCAGCCTGCGAACCCGCTTTCCAGCGGGTTCAGCCAGCGGAAGGCTGGCTGGCAGCCCACAAGGGCTGCCCCACACAATTCAGTTAGCGAACCGGGCGTGCGCTCAGCAGATTGGCGAAAATACGGTACGCTCCGGGAACGCCCGCGGGCAATTCGCGAAACCAGGAAAAAGCGGTGAAGATGTAGATGCCCTGACCGTAGTGCGCCGCGAGCATGCCGCCCTCCTGCGGTTTGTCTCCCGGATCGTGCGTCTCCATCAGAGCGTGGTAGTGCGAATCCCATTGCGATGCAAAATATAGCCCGCGTTCCTGTATCCAGCCTTCGAAATCGCGTTCGCTGATGTGATTGGGTGTAGCCAAGACCGGATGGCCGGGCTCTAAAAACTTCACCGGCGCTTCCTCTACGCTCACGCGCGCCCGGCCGATCTCCAGCGGATACGGGCCGATGTGCGCCAACTCGCCGGTTTTGCGCCCGCCGAAAGCGCCGCCCTCCGCAATGTTGTACTGGACGATCAGAGTTCCGCCGTCATGCACATATTGAAGAAGCCGATCCTGGTTGGCGCGGAGATCCGCGCGCACATTGTAGGCGCGCACGCCGGTCACGATGGCGTCGAATCCGCTGAAATCGCGTTCGGCGAGGTCGCGGTCAGATAGCAGCGTGACCTCGCATCCGAGCTGGCGGAGCGCTTCCGGCAACTCGTCGCCCGCGCCCATCACGTAGCCAATCTTGCGCGCGGTGAGCTTTACATCCTCACGCACGAGTTTCGCAGCCGCAGCGGGGAACAAGACCTGCGGAGGAATGTGCGGGTATGCAATGACGGTGATGCCGCTCGAGATTTCCTGGCCGTCCACCTTGGCGATGGCGCGTAACTCAGCCTGCGTACCGGCGTGGGGCGGCGTGATCGAAAAGCCCACCGTCTGCTCGCCGCCCGCATCCGCCAGTTGGAACGACTGGGATGATGGCTGCGCGCGCCAGCCCTCAGGCAGGTTCAGGCGGAGGTCACCGTTCATTTGTGCGACGTTGGCCTTCACTTCGATCTCGATTTTTTTCGGAGATTCGCTTGGGAAGAACTCGACTCCTTCAGGGAGATTGACGGCTACCGGCGGCGCCACCACCACGGCGCGCGTGAGTTCACCGTCGGTGGGATTCACGTAACGATACTGAACCGGGCGCTTGATCGTGACGCGCGTGCCGTCGAAATTGAGCAGGAATTGCGCCCTGAGAAGGGGCGGTGTATCGGCGAGCCCGATCAACTGCTGGTCGTCGATGTCGTAGGTGTCCCCGCTGTGCGGCTTGCGAAGCCAATAGGGCTGGGAGTACGGGCAGTCCGCGGGAGCCGTCCACGAAAGACTCCCGGTCACGGGCTGGTTGTATGCCAGCGGGTGTGGCGCATCATTGGAGCCTGCTCGGAAGACGCCCTCAGGCGTCAAAACGGAATATCCAAGAAGTCCAACCGGTGAATGCGACCGGTTGAGCGCGGTAAGCTGCAACTCCACCGGCCGGCCGGGAACCAGAGCGTAGCGATCGGCCGTGGCATCGAGCCAGAGACCCGCGCACAGTGCCAGCGTCTCATCCAGTTCCTCCAGTTTTCTCCGGGCCAAAGGGTCATCGATGGCCGCCACCAGCGGCCGCGCTTTGAGTAACAGAGGTATGGTCTTTTCCGGCTGCTCGGGCACAAACGTGCGCTCCGCTTCCGCTAGAATTCTTCCTGCTGCCTCGCCACCGGGCACGCGCGCCCAGGTGATATCCACGCCGTCGAAGGCATCGTGATCCGCGGGCTCGCCGGCGACCGTCGCCAGGAAATTCTTCGACGGCCCGCGGCGCTCCGGCGCACCCATCCCCTGGCTGCGATGCTGGCTGCGGCTGATCCCGGCGATTTCGTTGTAGGACTTTCCCAGGATGGGATTGAATTCGCCCGTGTCCACCTCAACGCGGTGCGGCATCGCGAGCGCTTCTTTTTCCTGTTCCGGAGTAAAGCTGAACACATTCCACATCACGCGCTTCGCCTGCCACGGCTGGACGTAACGCAACTGATCGGGAAACTGGGTCTTGTCGGCCGCCGCAAGAAATGCCTCTTTGCCCAGAATGGCCGAGGCCTGGTGCTGCCCGTGGCCGTCGCGCGGTGTTCCCGAGAATCTCAAAATGATGACATCCGGCCGAAATTTTCGGATCACCCACACGATATCCGAAAGGACCTTCTCCCGGCCCCATTTGCCGAGCGTCTCGTCGGCAGTCTTGGAGTAGCCGAAATCGATGGCGCGCGTGAAGTACTGTTCGGCCCCGTCAATGCGCCGGGCCGCCAGCAGCTCTTGTGTCCTTATGACACCGAGAAGGTCACCTTGTTCCGGCCCGATCAGGTTCTGGCCGCCCTCGCCGCGGGTTAACGAAAGATAACCTGTCCGCATGGAGCGCCCGCGCGCATAGTAGGCCAGCAGCGCCGTATTCTCATCATCCGGATGAGCGGCGATCATCAGAACGCTGCCTAGGGTGTTCAACTTACGCAGTGCCAGTTCGATTTCGGCAGTACCGGACAGATTGCGCTGACCACGGGCGGGGATCACGAAACTCCACGGGACTAGGACCAAAATTAACAGAAGGACGCAAAGGCCAGGAAACCTGGCACGAAAAATGCTCATCCAAATAATGGTAGTTCAGGTCAGGCCGGGATTCTGGAGGGGGATGCGATGGCTTCGACGGGGCTCATGGAAAAGCTCCGATGGGCACTCGGGCGATGGACCGCCCAGCCACCAGAGATCCCTTCTGACTTAACTCTTGCGCCCACTCCAAAGATCGGTCTGGCGCTTGGCGGAGGGTTCGCTCGCGGCGTAGCTCACGTGGGCGTGCTGAAAGTCCTCGAGCGAGAAAACATCCCGATTCATTGCATAGCCGGCGTAAGCGCGGGATCGATAGTCGCGGCGGCGTATGCCAGCGGCGCCGGCATCGATGAGATCGCGAAGGTGGCCTGCGCCATGCGCTTTGCCGACGTCGCACGCTGGACGATCTGCCGCCTCGGGCTTATGGGTAGCGAGCGCATGATCTCATTTCTCAAGCGGCTGCTCAAGAGAGCGCGCTTCGAGGATATGAAAATTCCGCTTGGCGTGCTGGCCACCGACGTCGCGACTGGCGAGCCCGTGCTGTTTTATGAGAACGGTGATGTGATCCTACCGATCCGCGCGAGCTGCTCCTACCCCGGTTTATTTCAGCCCATCCGCCACCAGGACCGGTTGCTGGTGGATGGAGCAATAAGCGTTGAAGTGCCGGCGGTGCTCGCCCGCAAGATGGGAGCGACGCACGTCATCTCGGTGGCGCTGCCCATGCAAGGGGCGGAGATAGTGCCGAACAATATGCTGCAGGTAGTGAACCGCTGTTTCCAAATCCTGCAACAGCGTTCGGAGGATACCTGGCGCCGCCACTCCGACCTGATCATCTGTCCCAACGTTGCCGGCGTGGAGTGGGATGGTTTCAAGAGCGGTACTCAGATGATCCGGGCCGGGGAAGTGGCCGCCGAGGCTGCTTTAGCGCAAATCAAGAGTTGGCTGCAGCCGGCAAAGAATCCTGCTCTCGCATTGAAGCCTCTGCCCACCGAACAGCTCGCCAGTTAGGTTTCAGGCGAGATTCAAAACTTCTTTCAGCGTTCCGCTTTGGTCCTGGATCTTTTGCTGCAGCAGCATCAGTGCGTGAATGAGCTGCTCGGGGCGTGGAGGGCAGCCCGGAACAAATACGTCCACAGGGATCGCCTGGTTGACCGGAACTAGCGCGTAGTTGTTGAACACTCCGGTGGAGGTGGCGCATGCGCCCATCGAGATCACCCATTTCGGCTCGGGCATCTGCTGATAGAGATGACGGATCACCGGAGCCATCTTCTGCGAGACGCGGCCGGCAATAATCATCAAGTCCGACTGGCGGGGCGAACCGCGAAACACCTCGGCGCCGAACCGCGCGATATCAAAGCGGGACGCGCTCATCGACATCATTTCGATAGCGCAGCAGGCCAGCCCGAAGGACATGGGCCAGATCGAATTCTTCCGCGCCCAGTTGATGGCCTTGTCGAGCGTGGTTAGGATGAGTCCTTCGGAAGCCGCCGATCGCACCAGATACTCATTGTCGATGCGCGCAAAAAGCTCCGGAGGGCCACTGGCTAGAGGACTATCCATAAGTTTATTTTCGCACGGATACGGGAACTCGCTCGCAAGGTTTGCCGCCGAGCATACAAGGTTTTGCAGAAGCCACTGTTAGAATTAAAAGATCGCTCCTCTCATGGCATTCTCGACCTACGACGAAGCCCTGGACCGTGCCGCGGAAACCTGGGGCATCCAGCCATACTACTGGGACATCTTCGGCACGAAGCATGTCACCTCGCCAGAGACCAAGCGGGCCATCCTCGATTCTTTGGGCATACCGTCGGGCACCAAGGAGGCGATCGAGCAGGCACTGGAGGAAAGATTTCGCGCTGAGTGGTTGCGTTTGCTTCCACCGTGCCTGGTGGTAAGTGAAAATCACCGTCCGCGAGAATTCCCGGTTCATCTGCCGGCTGAGCTGGCTGAGATGGATGCGCGCGTGGTTCTGAAATTGGAAGACGGCGGCGCGGAAACCGATGAGGTCGCACTGCGCGAAATTGCCTCGGATGGCTCCGCCACGTTTTCCGGTCAACGCTATCTTCGCAAGTCCGTTCCTCTCAAGCGGCCGCTTCCGCTCGGATATCACGATCTCGAGATTCATGTGGGAGGCGCCTGCGCGTCGATGCGGCTCATCGTGGCGCCTGATCGCGCCTATCTACCCGAGGGTCTGAGAGCCGCGGGCATCGCTGTCGCGTTGTACGGCATTCGCTCGGAACGCAACTGGGGATGCGGTGATTTTCGCGACCTGCAGCGGTTGATCGACTGGGTGGCGGATGAAGTAGGCGGCAGTTTCGTGGCGCTGAATCCATTGCACGCCATCCACAATCGCCGGCCGTACAACACGAGCCCCTACCTTCCGAACTCGGTCTATTACCAGAATTTCTTATACCTGGATGTGGAGAGCATTCCCGACTTCGCCGTGTGCGCCCGTGCGCAGAGGCAATGGGCGTCCCCTGAAGTGCAACGTGAGGTTGCCGCGCTGCGAGACTCGGAGTTCGTCGAATACGAAAGAGTGCAAGCCCTGAAGATGAGGTTCCTGAAGCTGCTCTTCGCCGCCTTCCTACGGGAGCGCCGTTCCGGCTCGCCGCGCGTGCAGCAGTTTGAGGAGTATCGCAAGCGCGAAGGGGACTTGCTGGAGCGGTTTGCGACGTACTCTGCGCTCGATGAGTGGATCCACGCCCGCAACCCCAAAATCTGGGTATGGCCGGACTGGCCGGAGCCGTACCGCGATCCGCAGTCACCAGAAACGCAGGCTTTTCGGCGAAAGCATTGGCGCCTGGTTCTGTTTTACCAGTACTTGCAGTGGCAGATCGACATTCAACTGGCCAATGCCCAACAGCACGCCCGCGACAAGGGTCTATCCATCGGCCTTTATCACGATCTCGCGTTGGCCACCGATCGTTTTGGATCAGACCTGTGGGCGCACCCGTCTTGTTTCGTGACCGGCTGCCGCGTTGGCTCTCCTCCCGACGATTTCAATCCCAAGGGACAGGACTGGGCCTTTCCGCCTCCTAATGCTGCGGGGCACCGCGAGGCGGGATATGAGCTTTTCGTCGAATCGATTCGCCAGAATTGCCGCCACGGTGGCGCGCTGCGCATCGATCATGTGATGCGCTTCTTCCGGCTGTACTGGATCCCGGACGGCGCAGACGCAGCCTCCGGAGCGTACGTGCGCGACCACTGGGAGGACCTGATTCGCATTGTCGCGCTGGAAAGCGTACGCCATCGCGTAGTTGTGGTCGGCGAAGATCTCGGCACGGTCCAGCCCGAGGTCCGTGAGGCGCTCGCCCGTTGCGGCATTCTCAGCTACCGGCTGCTGTATTTCGAAAAGGCTGACGGCGGCCAGTTCCGGCGGCCGCTCGACTATCCCGGGCAGGCGCTGGTTTCTTCGACCACGCATGATCTGCCCACGTTGGCGGGATTCTGGATCGGTGAAGATATCGAGTCGCGCCGCCGTGCCGGAGTCCTGACCAATGACGTCGATTATCGCGAGCAGCTGCGGATTCGTGCTGTTGAGAAGCAGAAGATGATGGAGGCGCTGCTCAATGCCGGGCTCTTGCCGGACTGGTTTCCCCGATCGGCGCTCGAGATTCCGGAACTGACTGGGGAATTGCACAACGCCGTCGTCGGGTTCCTGGCGTCCACACCCTCGATGCTGTTGTTGATCAACCAGGAAGATCTTACCAAGGAAATCGCACAGCAAAATCTGCCGGGAACCACCTGGCAGTATCCGAATTGGAGCCGCAAAATGCACTTCCGCCTGGATGAACTGTACTCTGCCAGGCAGGCCACCGACTTCGTTCGGATGTTCCGCGATTGGATCGATAAAACCGGCCGCCGCAATAGACCGCTGACGAGCGCGAGCTAAAGAGAGTCCGGCCAACCCGCCGCGCTATTTCTCCAGTTCACGAATCACGCCAGGATCGTCCATTTGCGGCGAGGGATGCGGGTCGAGCGGCTCCCGCGCGGCTGACGGATCGAACACTCGTGGGTCGATGGGCAAAAGGTGGAACGGAGTGAAGTCAGGGGACGCGGTGAAGCAGTCTGCGAGGTCGGATGCAGTGGCATCATACAGGTTGAGCGGCGGGAGACCGAGAAGGCGGAATACCGTCTTTAACAGGCCGGGGAAACTGGAATGGACGTGCGACACATATTGTCTTTTGATGTAAGGCCCGGCGGCCAGGAGTAGGGTGCGGTGAGAGTCGACGTGATCGCGGCCTCCCTGCGCGTCATCCTCGGTGATGAACACGGCCATCTCTTTCCACCAGGGCGAGTTCGATAGATACTCCATGATTCTGCCCAGCGCGTAATCGTTGTCGGCGACAAAGGAGGCATGGAACGGGTAGCCGTCTTGCGGCCGTGTCTCGGCCATGTGGTCGTTCGGCAAGTGAATATACAGGAAGCGGGGAAGCGGTTGCCCGCCGCGTTCGTATTTCTCGCGCATCTCTTTAATGAACTGATCGGCGCGAAATTGGTCCGGAATATTCATATTGAATCCCGGATACTCGCGAGACGTGTTGCGGTACAAGGGGGCGGGCATGGGTACGTTGGTGAGGAAGCGCGCGCCGGTCGGTTTTTCGCCGGGCTCCTCCTGGTTTCCAGCCAGTTCGAACCCCTCGCCGAAATTGAAAAAAGAGACACCATGACGCTCCAGGTGATGCCAAATAGTTCCACCCTCCGGCTGGTCTTCGGGGTGAACCGACGAGTTGCTTTCCGCAATCAGCAGCCGGCCCGGCGCCGTCGTGGGGAATCGGAAATCTTTGCCACCCGCGTATGAGGCCATGAGCGAGCTCTCGGTCCAGATATCCGGGACGGCGTCCACCAGCCAGTGGTGCCCGTCCACGCTAACCTCGGAGTCCGCGTAGAAGTTGTCGCTGAACGTCCACCGTTTCGCGATAGCGTGGTGATTCGGCGTCACGGCCACGTCCTGCAGGCTGAGGCGGGACCGGCCCCCGTCGCAGAATCCGTGCATCCCGAACCGGGCGAGAGCCGGAACGCCCGCCACCGGACCCAAGCCCCCCAGGGCCAGGTCACCGAAAACTTCGTCGAACGTCCGGTTCTCTTTCACGATCAGAACTACGTGCCGGATTTCCGGCGGTACCGGCAGCGGGGGAGCCGGCCTCGGCCGAAAGCCGTTTGCCTCGAAGACCAGGGCCGTGTGCGCCGCAAGAGAGGAGGCGTCCGGCAACGGGAAAACGGAAAGCGAGCCGCGCCGGAGCACATTCACAAATCCGTCGGACTCCGGACTGGAAAGGTAAATGTTGGGCCCGGTGCCGTGCCCCTTGGCATTCGACACGTAGACCGTGTCGTGGTCGATCAGAATGCGGGTCGGGAACCAGGCGACCGGGAGATGCCCCAGGACGCGCATGTTGTGAGCGTCGATCACCCCGACGGCATTGATTCCGGCCTCCGCAACCAGAAGCCATCCGTGCGTTTCGTCGAATGCCATGCCTACTGGCATCACGCCGCGAAGCGATTCGAGGCCTGGAATACGGATCGCCGCCTCTGCGACTACGGTTCGCGTGCGAGGGTCGATCGCCGTTACCGTATCGTTGTGCGTGTTCGAAACGAATACCCGGTCAGCGGTTGCGATCACGCCGGATGGGCTGCTGCCGCTATCGGTTCCCTCCCCAAACGGCTTCCCCGTCCGAATCACGGCCTCTACGCGCGGCGCTTCGGGGTCCTCCACGTTCACGACATAGAGAGAGTTGGATTCACGAGCGTTGGGATCGCCCAGACCAGGAACGTCTACCGGGCCCCGTGCGGTCTCGCGCCGGACTCCGTCCCTGGCTTCCGGCGACGGAAATCCGAAGGCAGGGAAAGGCAAAGCGGTTCCGACCGGACTCTTCAGTTCGGCCCCAGGGATCGAACTGTACTGAAACATACCAATATTGGTCACATAGGCGGTTCTTTTGTCAGGCGAAAGGGCAAGGGCGAACGGCAGGCGTCCAACTCGCAGGGAAGAAACAACTTGCCCTTTTTTGGTATCAATCACCAGCAGGCGAAAGTTCGCCTGGTCTAGCACGTAGAGCAGAGCGCGGTCGGGATCGAACGCCAAGTCCCCCGTGTAGCTATCGGCAAAGCCATTCTGGTTCAGATTGTAAAGCTTGCGGCGGTTTCCCGTGGAGAGGTCGATCAGCCGGACACGGCCTGAATTTCCCTCCGACACATACGCGGACCGGTTTCCTGCGAAGGCAGCGCCCATGAAAACACTGCGCCATTCGCTGCTTGCTTCGCGATCCTTTGGCGGAGCGGCCGTAACCAGGTGGTGGGTGAGCATCGCCCCTGTTTTGTCCTTTTCCAGGACGGTGACAGAGAACCGTTCTGGACCGCTATTCACCGAGATGATGGTCTTGCCGTCGGGACTGAGGGCCAGTCCGAACGGACCGGGCCCAATGATGTACTGTCGGCCCAGCGGCGCGATGATACGCCCGCCCGGCAGAATGCTCGGTGCGCCGGGCCGGTGAATGGCCGGCCTGGTACCCGCAGGAGCGCTGTAGTCCGCCGCAAGGGCAGAAATGAGGCCGAGAGAAACGATGAGAGAAGTCATCGGTTTCTTCAAATTGAATGAAACAGTAGCCAGCTTAACAGCATCAAACAGATTCGTTACACCTGTGCCGGGTGCTTCGAGACAAGATTTCCAGTGTAAAAAAGTCCCAATCCGCAGTTGAGCGCGCAAAGTCGGCGTTCGTCGATGATTGGGTTGGACTACTGCGAATCACGGCCTTGTTCTGCTCCCATTGGGGTATTGCACCCGGGCTCGAAGCAGCGTAAGGTTTGGCACTGGAGGTGCTATACGCAATCGCGCGGCGAAACCTGGCGGCTTCTTCAGATCAGCGTTACGCAGCGAAACCAACCTAGCATCTGCATAAGTGCCGGCAAATCGGAGGAACGCCGCGCAGCCGCTGCGCGTCACGGCGAACGGGCTGCGAGGAACAAGGGTCAGGAAAACGCGTGCTGACTAGCGAGCAGAGCTTTCGGGGCGTGGCTCCGCCAAGGTTCCCGAATCTTTCATGGCACCATCACTTAAAACAAAGAAAATACGCACGTGTGACTGACTGTAACCCGAAAAATAAACTCGCGGAATCATGGACAAGTTCACAGCCTGCCGAGCCTTGAAGACGGCAGCACTAAAATGGAGAGAGCAATGGCAACCACCCCCACAACATTTGCGGTTACTCCGAAACCATCGCTTGAAGATCCACTGGCGCATTTACCGTGCTCCAGCGTGCTGGAGTATCGAAATGGCCAGGTCATCTATAGCCAGGATCAGCCATCCACCAACATTTATCTGGTGATCGACGGCAAGGTGAAGGTCTGCCGGCTGGCCGAGGACGGACGCCAGATCGTCGTCGACATCTATCAGACCGACGAATTCTTCGGCGAATCCGCCTTCCTCAACTCGGCTACGCGGGATGAGCAGGCGGTGGCGCTGGAAAACACCAAGGTCATGACGTGGACCGCGGCGGAAATCATGGACATCGCGATCAAGCGCCCACACCTGGCCGTGGCGCTGCTTCAGATCCTGGTACAGCGCGCCACGGAATTCGGGCAGCGTATCCAGAGCTTTTCCGTGGACAATATTGCGCGGCGGCTGGCGCGCACGCTGATTCGCTTCTCGGAGAGGCTGGGGCAGAGCCACGAGGACGGTTCGGTCGAGATGATGCCGTTCACACACGAATTGCTTTCGCAATGCGTAGGCACTTCGCGCGAGATCGTCACCCATTACATGAACCAGTTCCGGCGTCAGGGCTATCTGCGCTATTCGCGCAAGGGGATTGTGCTTTATCGCGACGCGATGAAGGATTGGCTCCGGCGCCAGCAGTCTGCCTCCGTCTGAGACCGAATTGCCGCGCAGAGTCCGATCCGCGATACTCTAAGTCGTGGACCGGGAACTCAGCGGAAAAACCGCGCTCGTAACAGGCGCATCACGGGGCATCGGCGCGGCCACCGCGATTGCTCTTGCCAGCCAAGGGCTCAGCCGTATCGTCCTGCATTACAACTCCTACAAGGAAGGGCTGGAGCGCGTCGCGGCCTCCGTGCAGAAGGCAGGCGCGCGCGCAGAGGTCATCCAGGCGGACCTTGGATGCGACTCCGGACTGCAGGCCTTTCTGAAAGCGCTGGGGGACGCGGACGTCGACATTCTCATCAACAATGCCGGCTCACTGGTCAAGCGCGCCAAATTGTCTGAGTTCACTCCGGAGCTGTTCGATCGCGTCATGACACTCAACGTGAAGAGCGCGTGGTTTGCCGCTCAGGCGGTTGCGCCGCGCATGATCGAGCGGAACAGCGGGATCATTGTCAATGTCAGCTCTATCGCGGCGCGCAACGGTGGAGGGATTGGCGCCACTGTTTACGCAGCGGCGAAAGCTGCTGTGTCCGCCCTCACCAAGGGACTGGCGAAGGAACTCGCGCCGCACGGCATTCGCGTGAACGCAGTCTCCCCCGGCACGGTGGACAACAACTTTCACGCGCAGTTTTCCACTCGCGAGATCCTCGATCGGGTAGTGGCAGCCACTCCGGCGGGGACGCTGGGCACCAACGAAGAAGTGGCCGACACGATTGTCTTCCTCTGTTCGCATGCCGCGCGCTACATCCACGGCCAGACCATCGAGATCAATGGCGGAATGTTTATGGTGTAGTAAACGGCAGCCTGGTGCTTTGCGCGGTCCCTGCTGAATTCACGATTTGCACCTCGACAGAATCGACCTGATTGGGATTCCCGTTGACCGGGAAGAACGCATGCAGGCTGAAAGCGCCGCCCAGGTCTGAGGAAGCAAAAAATTGTCCGAGCGCGGCGGAAGCATCCACCGTGATCGCGCCGGGGGGCAACTGCGTGCCCTTTTGGTCGAAGAACGTGAAGGTCATGCTGGCAGCGGACCGCGTGTTGTCGAAAGCGCTCAACAGCAGGTCGAGTCCGGCCGAGGTGCGCTGAGCCTTGCTCGAATCCACGCCAACCACTGCGGGCGCTATGGGGAGGGTTTTCGTCGTCGAGAAGTAGCCGAGTTTCACGGTAAAGACGATATTGCCTGCCGTGGTCCCGGTCTGGAACGTAACACTGGTGTCGGACCCGAAATGCGCCACCGTGTCGCCTTGATTCACCTTGAATGTAGCGGTTCGCGTGCCCGTTGATGGAAACTGGATTCCGCTATCGAGGTTCGCGCTGGCGTCGCTCGGTTGGATGTCCATGTCCACCTCCCCGGTTCCGGTTGCCTGGGAAGGGGATGCCAGGCGGACAGTCAGCTTGCCCTGTTGCGCGCTGGCGAAGTTGGCATGGTCGAGGTCGATTTCCGGGGGTGGAAACGGCGGATCGATCCCTGTGCCTGCTAGCGGGAACACGAGCTGATCGATCAAAAGCGCGCTTTGCTGTGGCCCGTCAGCCGTGGGGGCAAAGTCGACTTCAATGGTAAGGGTTCCTCCCGC